>ERZ1023843.1-NODE-1-length-54225-cov-59.939948_pt1 | contig 54225 bp, 89 predicted proteins | sample MGYA00380384_ERZ1023843 | MGnify/ENA primary metagenome ERZ1023843 (study PRJEB33179, sample SAMN07448989) | human gut metagenome | biome: Human-gut; feature: Human associated habitat; material: Faeces | host: Homo sapiens | place: India: Bhopal | collected...
ACTATGACATCATACTGCTATCCAGTAAGTCGATTATAGGCACCGCTACTGGTTCATCATACATTCCTATCATCTGTTATTATTTATATGATTATCCAATTCTTGGTATATATGTTACCTTAGCAAGCGGATACTTATTTTGTAACTACCAAGTATAATTATTTGGCTCAATAAAATGAATACTAGCATCTCTGTATATATTACCGTCTCCTATAGTTCCCATGTTTATCTCATTCTAATTAAGTACATTCTAGGCCCACTATCTAGTGTTTTGCGCCTTAGATATAGCTTGCCTTATCTAATCAGAATTGTATCTTTTTAACGGCATCTGATCTGGTGTCATCCAATATTTTCCCTTAGGTATTCTTTGCATGGAGACGTCAGTCTGAGGAATTCTATATGGATTCTATAACGAAAATACATCTCCTAATGGTGTGTTATGATAATATTGATTAAGTATATTAAGATTGCCACCTGTAGTTCCAGGTGTAGCATTATTATTTACAGATCCATTTGTTACTGCACTTTTTGTATCATTAGCGCCTATACCATATATTGCTTTTAACGCATCTCTCTTATTATCGAGATCTTGCTGATACATATCAAGCACATCTCCATATTGCTTATTCTTAATACGCTGTGACAGCCATTTCTGACCAATAAGGCCGAGATTTGACAAGTGTGTTTCAATGCCCTTAGTCTTAGCGCCATGTGCTCTATTATAAGCTTCCCATGCATACTGGTTAGCAGCTTGCCTTCTAACAGCATCTTGATTACCTTCAGCCAATGCAGCAGTAGCCCAATCTTGTCTATACTTATTATTTTGTAAATCAGCATTATTAAGTACATCAGCTACATTTCTGGCATTACCTAAGGCAAGAGCTACTCTACCAGCCTATCTCTATCCTCCAGTATATCCTCCATCCTACTGCATTCTGTAGTATGCTGCTCTGTCGTTTTGATTAAGGCTCTACAACTAATTGTAAGGATTAATTCTTAATCTATTAAGTGTTTGCAATGCAGACTAACCATATCTATTTGCAGCGTAAATATTTGGCATTAATGGATTTTCTTTCATCCAATGATTAAGCATCTGCTTTTCAAGAACTGCTGGAATCATATATCCTGTATCAAGTATAGAATTCGATACTTTTCCTTTTCCAGATTTGATCCAGTTATTAAAAGAGTCTTTTACTCCTTCCCACATGCCCTTGCCATTAGTAAATCTATCTTTGCCGCAATTAGCTTTAAACTAAGCCGCATAATCTTCGATCTAATGCTATTTCTCCTACCTATCTGTAATATTCTTCATCGCCTACAAGATAGGGGCTTTAGCGCGCTCTAATTGGGCGCTTTGAAGCTGCATTGTCTACTTTGATAACGAGCTCATACTTGGCTTTTTATTCGCTTTCTTTTCAATATCATTATACATTTGTAATCTAGCTGTAAGTGGAGCTATCTATTGAGAGAACTTCATACCGTTAGTCCAGTCTATATCGTTTCCAGCTATTACATTTCTATCGTCTTGTCTAACAGAGCTAGGCTGATTATCTACACCAACCTTTCCCTTAGTTACAAGTGTACCGGTACCATTAGTGTAGTCTATAATAGACTCACCTTTACCTACCATACTATTAGTTGGACCAGCCTAATAACCATTAGGAGTCCATACTTTCTATTTTATCATACCTTAGCTCTATTAATTCGTTTTCTTAATTTTAAATCCTTTCCTCTATTAGCATACAGAACTCCACCAGTTGTGTTGTAATTGTTTGCGTAATAATTATTTTCTAATCCAACAGTGTCAGCTGAAGCCATATTGGCAGAATTTATAACATCAGTCTGTATTATAGCGTTCTTTCCAATTCTATTCTATCTTCTTCTAGCTTTTCTGGCTCCAAATAGGCTTCCTATTCCGCCTATAATGCCTCCAATGATTCCTCCGGCAACTGTTCCTAAGCCAGGAATAATTGAGCCTATAGCAGCACCTGTTGTAGCTCCTGTAGCAGTACTTGATACTGTATTATTCAAACCTGTCTTAGATACATCGTTATAAGCGGCTTTTGTGTCTGCTACATTCTATCTTGTGTACCCTATTCCATTTACCGAACTTTCAGTGGTTCCTGCCTAGTTCATCATTTCTGAACTACCGTGACTATAGTTCGCCATTCCAGAGTAATTTGAAGCAAGTTTAAATACTCCTCCTATAGCCTATCCATATGGTCCAGGTATTTTTGAAGCTAAATCACCAAACTATCCAAGAGATCTTGATGCACTATTAGTAAATTTAGAGCTCTGATCAAACGCTCCACCTATTGCATTCCCTACTTGGCCTATAACCTATCCGGTAGTAGGCTTCGAATCAGATAATGAGCCAGTACCTGAATTAAACTTAGGAATATTATTTATTCTTTTTCTCTATCTTAAATCCATGATGCTCTAAATTTAGTTAGTATATACTATATAGCAACATTTGTATTAGGTTTATTATCCTGCATTTCACATACAAGATATTTGCCTCTCATTCTTGAGCCATATGCATTAGCTCTATTATCTCTAGGAATTGCATACTTATAATTATGCTCTCTTATAGTTATCTTTCCATGCAGATCATCTTCTGATTTCATTCCAGAATCAGTAGACCATTTATACTCTTTAGATAGTCCGAAATAAGAATCTCTGTCTTTTTTATCGCCCTATATATCAATATACTAGAATTCGTCTTGAGGTGTAATTATTTCTTGATTATCAAATACTTTGGTTGATGTAGGAATACTATTCACAACATACTTAATGTAAGTAGGTAGTATCTTCTCTTCCCAAGATGTTGTATACTTATTATCTGCATCCCACTATGCAATTTTTATATCTCCATTTATATTCTTAACTAACAGAGTTTTATTACTAAACTATATAGCTCCGTCAAACGGTATTGTATAAATTGAAGGAAACGCTTTCGCCGCTTCATTATATACAAATGAATCTTCTCCAATTACCTTACATATAACCTCGTTGTTTCTGTTATCGAAGAACAGTGTTGGATCGGAATCTTTGTCCTAATACTTGTATAATATATTCTGAGCTTGTGATCCTTTGCTCAAAGGGTATACGCCCTATCCATCAAATGATCTAATCTCCTAGTTATGGTGATCAAACCAATATAGCGTAGAACTAGACTAAGTATCACATAATTCATCGTTATGCATACCTGCTGTTTGATCAAGGTAATCGTATCTACTAAGTACTCCACCAGTACCAAGTATTAACTATGTGCCATTTGTGCTATCAGTTATAGCTCTTTCATTAACAGATAACAAGCCTGTAGCCATCTACTGCCAGAATACAAGCCATTGCTTATATGTTCTCAAACCTGTTATTTTACCATACTTACTATCTACATCAAGGTAATTTGAGCTCTAGAACTTAGTCCAACTATCAATGTGCTCATTATCTTCTTTCAACATAGAATACCTACACATATAATCAACATTCTTATTGAAGTCTTCTATATTTGTGGTGTCAAAAGCAGCGTGAATTCTACTATTGTTTTCTGCAGCATATGTTGTGTTAAACAAGTATTCTGGCTCAGTTTGAGTATACATATTGTTTACGTTAGCAGGCTCAATCTAAATCATAGACGCACCTTCATTTGTAGAGTTCTTTGAGAATTCGTAACCATATGCAAATCTACAATTTATATTAGATTCTACTGGTATGGCGTATCCGAGCATCATTGAAGGTGACCTATAATCACTATAATCTCTACTAGCCCTATCGTCCTTTCCTTTCAAGAAGTTGCAAGTAGCTTTATGCATTGATGTGTAATCAAGTACAGATATGTAAGTATCCCCATCGAATACAGCGTTCCACTCATTTGCTTTTGTAAAGAACTAGCCATCAGATCTATATGTGCTAGCAGTTATTGACTTTTCTGTACACCCGTCATATGGAGTTACTGTTTTTCTTATATTACACAACACGGTTCCAGGAATACTATTAATGTTGACCTTATAGTAGCTTGAAAAAGAATTGAATTCCTATAGATTGTTGTTAACGTTTTTATAATAAGACTATGCTCCAATAATGCTATTGAACAGCATGTTTACACAATCGTTTTTCATTGATAACAAAGCGCATCGACCTCCAGTACTGAATGGGAATCTTAGGATATATCCAGGATTATCATCTCCTATAACATCACCCTAATTTGCGCCATCTACCATATCATGCGCAATCGTTGTATTGTCATCTCCTTCAATTCCTCCTCTATCTATAACAGCTCCATCACATCCATAAAATACAGTATTACAGAACTAGTATTTGCCTACAGAATCTATATGATTGTTATATTCTATTGTTGGCCACCATTTACCATTCTCTTTAACATCTGAATTTGAGCCTTTTTCTAGAAACGTTCTTTTAATTACTTCATTCCATTTTAACTCAGAGGCTATCTATATATCATCTATATCAGCAAGTTTTGTATTGTTATCAATATGCTCGTCCATTGAGCTTGGGCCATAATCAATAAAATGATCAGTTACTCCGCACACCCTTGTTCTTAACGAACATCCCTGTTCATACAGTTTTATATAAGCAAAAACCTTATCATCTATTTTGTTCATATCAGATCCAGAATACTTAATATTCTCGCCTATCTTACCAGGGCTTAAACATGTCCACATCTTATCTGATACATCGGCTTTGTAGTACATTGTTTTTAAATGTGCTGTAAGCATTTTAAGGATATATGGAGAAGACTTGTATTGGTAATCGGTATATCCGCCGCCACTCTTACTAGTATAGTACTTCCATTCATAGGATTTACCATCATTAGTCTAATCTGGTTTTGTATATATATTGGTATTTGAAATACCAGGGCTCATAAAATATTTATTTCCAATATGCTTCTCTTTCTAGAACTTTCCGCTTTGACCAAAAATATACCTAAGTGGCTCTAACTTAAAATCTTTGTTATTTGTGAGCACTTTTATAGATTCTGGCTAATAAGTAGTTTCGGCTGATACAAACTAGAATATCTATGTATTGCCAAAATTTGATGCACATACTCTACCAGCGGCTTGTATCGCATCTGCATCTTTAACATCATTAACAGGATTGTAGTTCTCTGTAAAATATTTAAATACTGATCCTTGAGCCACCATTGCAGTTGTAAGCAATCCTGTAGGGAAGTATGTTGTTCTATCTGGTCTATGGCATTCAGGCGTACTATATCCAACTATTGGCTTACTAATAACACCCTATGCTATTGAAGCTATATCCTACTCTCTTCTCTAACATCTTACGATTTCGTATCCAGTGCATCCTTCTGGTAAGTTTTTAACATTGAATGCTACACCAAGAGGAATTGATGCCAAATCATACATGTTGTTGTAATGTGATATGAAAGTATTGAAATACTTATCATACAAATTTGGTGTGCGAATATCCGCTATCCATTTTACAGGGCTAGGGCTTCCTGTAGAGTCGTATAATATAATACCATATCTATACAATTCGTTTCGTTTAAGAGACTTTGTTACCCATGAGTTATTAATTCTACCCTCTTCTGTAGATATCTCAATGTCGGCTTTCTAAAGGCCGTTCTTATTAACGAAATAAAGAGTTGGCCTGTCCTGTGTGTTCTTAACCTTAAGGACATTCCACATAGTTCCAATCTCCTTTGATCCAGCAGTACTGCAAGTATCAATAGGAATATATGTAACCGTAAACCTCCAGGAAACATTTACTCCTGTTCCTCCGTAGAATTTATCTTTGTCATATATACAGTACGAATCACTAAGATAGTATTGCTTATTTATATCATTATATGGATTATAAGAGTCTCTTTCAATATACCCGTTACTTATAGACAACTCGTTAAGCTCAGACCATTTATATGTTACCTTCTGATCTCCGGATGTATTTTGTAGAACTATCTATCCTTGCCCGTTTGCTCTAAACGATCTAGCGTCCCATTTTTTAAACAGGTCTGTATCAATGAAAGTTGATCTTTCCTATATGTTTGCAGCAAACAATATATTATCCTTGCTTTCTATAACCTTTGGAATAATGTGTACACCAGACATACTGTTGTATTCTTCTATTGTTATTGTGTCCAAAGCCTGTTGGCCTGTATCATTTACAAAGAAATCTCCATTTCTGTTTGGTTCGTATGCAGAATCATATATAACTTCAATTGTTGGCAGCTAACCATTAATCTATACTGAGATTCTATATATCTTTATTCTGTTAAGAAAAGAATAATCAGTTTCTGGTTTAATTAAAATCTAAACACCGCAGTTAGTTTTTTTATCAAACTAATCAGTCTTTATTCCTAATATGTCTGTTCTATCTGATGGTACATTAATAACAGGTATAGACTAACAAGCTGGAGATATATCTGTAGATACTCCGTGATTACTGTATATCTAGTACGAGTAGCTTACGTAAGATGTCTTAAGAGTTCCGTCTACATATTTAACAAACTTAGGTTTCTGAAATATAATCTTCGGATAAGACTGTACCGTGTTGAATGATGTATTATTATAGCTATATAATTTCGCTATATTGAAAACCATTATAGGATTGAATCCTGTAGCAACATATAATTTGATATTATCATCACCTTCATATTTAAATGTAATTGATACATTCTTAGGCCACTTTGATCGATCTGTAGGCCAGTCTATAAGCTCTGATCTAAATATGTTAGATATGTTCTGTATTTCTTTTACAGAGTTATCAGTATCACTATCTTGACCAATTTTATTATCAAAGCAGGATATACAAAACTCTGGCTTATTTCTTTTCTCTGATATATATATAATTACACCTCTATCTCGTACTGCTCCTGTAGCTAATATTCTCTCTACTTTTTCGTCCATTATTGATCCAACCTACTTTATTCCATTTATAGGTTTAATTGATCCATGTTGATTTGTAGAATCGAATGATAGCACCCTAATATTTTTAGCCTCTAAGTAACTGGTATTTTTTACTCTATCTAAAGAGCTGTCACTATCTATTCCTGTTACAAAGCTATTTACGAATGTATTGTTATCAGTAGCCATAGTAGTAATCATTAAAGTTTAACTATCTCTTTCCGACGTTATTAAACAGCGTATCATCAGAATCCCAGTCTGGAATAAGCTTTGTCCACTCGTTCTTTATTGAAGACATTTCGCTTTCATTAGGCATCATAGCTTCTGCGTATGCCTGGTTTCTATAAAAGTTCCACTGCTACTGCATGTAAAAATAAGTATTCTAGTTAAATCTTACTTTACCTCCAAGCTGACCTTTTAAGAACTTAGGAAAGTTAAGCTTCATCATTACGTACCAATATATTGCTTCTTGATATGAAGCTAAATCTGGAATAAGGGGATAACCTCTTTCGTCAGTAGCAATTGCTTTATACGAAAGTTTTACAAATCCCTTGTCTTTGTTAAATACTATCCAACCAGGTTTAATCCAATATGTTGGCTCGTTAACATTTTTGTTGTTTAATACGTTTAATACAGCTGTTGAACCATTGATACCTAACAGCTAAGATCTATGTGTTATTAAAGGCTATCTAGGTGGCTATTGCGGAGTATAGCTAGGATTCTTATGAGCGTTTGCTTTTAGTTTAAACGAACTTTCATCCTTCCTTGCCTACATCCAATTTGTACCGTCTACAGAATATGCTACAGATGTAAGAGATTCTAGATCATCTGGTATAGGTATTTGGTTCTCGTGTATCTCAAATACAGGAACACAATCATCTCCAGACTCCTTCTATACATACTATACTGGTGCACCTATTTTTTCAACAGCTTCGAATATCCATTCACGTATATCTGTAACCCGAATATTCTTTTCAGACATATCTGCATCAGCCATTATTTTGGCTATAACAGATTCACATTTTGTATACTTGAATATCATTTATGTTTATATAATCTTGTTTATTGAATATAAGTTGTGCTAGATGCCTTTTATTATCTCTTACAAACTGTATCTGATACATATATCTTTTTGAAAATGTCTTAGGTATCTTTGTCCAGTATAATCTGTATTTATATCCATTAGAATGCTCGTTTAGGTGATATATCTTCTTACCTTCTTCTTTAGATGTTTTATAATCTACAGATAACGACTTTGGTGTATATGACTTTGGTTTATATTTTACTATACATATACTACCTAATCCATATGGCATTTTAAATAGCTGTGAGCGCTCTAAAATCTCATCCTTTACAACTTTATTAAACTCGTCCAATATGCGCTTATATCGCAAATATGGGACGTTCTCATTGATTTTATTATACGCTCTATATATGTCTAAGATCGTATAACTCTTTTTATTCTTCCTTATCTTGAGGACCATTTGGTTTTACACTAGCTAATGTTGAATTGTTACTATCATCACTAGGTCTCTTAATCATAAATGCAAGCTCATTTGTAAGTATAGCTTTCTTTATGTCAGGGATCATCCAGCCTGGTATTGTTATATCATCTTCGGTATCAGCGGTTTTAGATTCATCTATATATCCTGTAATGTATACAGAGCTTATTGAATCAACATCGCCTTCTACGTAAATATATCCATCATCAAACCAGCATACAGGCTCTGCGTAAGTGTATCTTCTAAAGTTATGATAATGCTTTCTAAGCTTATGCATATACTGTATAACACAACCATTCTTATCACATACACTAACTATATCATCAGCGCTTTTATTTACTGTATATACTTTATCTTTTGTACGCTTAATGATATCACAGCAGCAATCTTCGCAATCTACATTCTTTTCTGTTTTATCTACAATAAGTTCAATCGGACCAACAGTTGACTATAATGAATCATCTGGTTCACTTTCGTCGTTTTCTTTATCTTGCTACTCTTTCTTCTTTTGTAAATAAATCTTATATTGTATTATCCAAGACGCTACCTAATCCCTTGAAAGATCCTCACTTTCACTTATATTGTTATTGCGGACAATAAGGAGAATATCATCTATTAATGTTCTAAGTGAAAAGTAATTCATATTGCTTCTATTATTTTAATACTATCTTCTTTAAGTAAATCGTTTGTGTTATGTATCTTATATTTGTATACATCCTTCTTCTTCCAATCGAATGTTATAAGTCTCTTAAAGAAGTTCTTCTTATTCTTATATTCTCTATGTTTGTAAACGTAGAGGTACTATGTATTCTATACATCAAGCTTAATATTAACACTATCTTTACCGATTGTATAGTATACTTTAGTTAGAGGGTTGTACTATAGACTATCTTTATAAGTAGAGTCTTTAATAATTGTTATAATATCACCCCCTACCCCCTTACTTTTATTAACGTTTAATATCTACTTTTGAGTTGCTGCTACCTGTATTTCGTTCTTTTTAACCTTCTGTATCTTTCTAATAGAATCTATCTACTATACAAGTTTGTCATTATATTCTGACAACTTTTTTACATCTAGTCTTAAAACACCAGAAGCCTACTAGGCACCATATAAGGCATCCTAATAGGCTTCGATGTTATTATTAGCCATTTTAAGCTCCTCTGAGAGCCTATTAGCTTTGTTGTGGTAGAATATACCAGATGCTAAGCAAAAGGCCATTAGAAGCCCTAAAACAGCGTTAAGCAGCAGCTTGTAGTTCTTCTTTATTGTTTGAATTAGCTGCTTCATTGTTTGTTAAATATTCTTTTAAATATGTTCTCATTTCTCCAAACTTGCCTTGTATGTAAATAGATACTCCATAGATACTAGCAGAATAAACTAATGTTTGGGCTACAAACCCTAGTACTCCTGTGGAGATTTCACCCTATTGTAAATACTATATCCAAGTTAGAGCTTGACCGCTTAAAAACGCGAGACATGCGGTTGTGTACTAAATTTTCTCACGCCATGTTCCTGTTATTTTGCTCACGTTGCTCTTTAATCTATTTTATAACCTTTCCAAGAGCAAACATTTCTTCGTGTGAAAAATTATTATTTCTAGCGCAATTGCACTCATAACAACAAGGTACAACATTATCTTTTGTGTGTCCAAAATTATTATTTATTCTATCGCAACCTACACGGTGGGTATCACCACAATAAATGCATGGTTTTTTAATAATGTTGTCAATCATCCAATCTATGTCTATGTCACACACTGTAAGACCATTATACATATCTTTGTGTTTGTACGCAGAAATCATTTTTGAGGCTTTCTGGCGAATTGTCATTGATGAAGCTTTCCAATCTCTAACCTTTTTGTCGCCTCTTTTGCTTCGCTTGCCATATAAAATATCTTTTACACACCAATCTTTATGTTTAAAATATCTGTTTTTTATAGCACTAGCACGCACACCTATTTCTGCAGACCACTCTTTAAATGTTAAAGACTTACCATTATATTTAATGCGTACATAATTTCTTTTCAGTAAGTTATTCTCTTCGCTAGTTAACCATGTGCAGTTGTCTTTACAAAACCATTTATTTTTATCTAACCTAGATAATTGTAAACCTGGTTTATAACTATCATGCATATCGTTATAAAAATTCTAAAACGAATTCCACGAAGGATCGTTACCTATACTTTTGCCTTTTTGTGTATATCTAAAAGCTCTCCAAGAGTTAAATAGACATTTGTTGTTATTTATTAAGTCGGATAAGGATTTTCTTTTTCTCCATTCTTCTAGTTTTTCTCCGCTTTCCATAATTTAGATTATTTCTATAGTTATATTTTTCTACCCTTTTATTTTCTGCATTAATGCATGAAATGTTTTCTAGGAATCGGTTAATCTGCCAACTATTGTGTTTTTACCAACTAGTAAGCATCCACTTGTGTCAGCTGCTGACGACCCTGGATGCATTAATACGCCATCAAATGATGGAACGTTTATCAATCTTGGTATCTTGCCGCCATAAGGTTTCGCCCAGACTCTATCTTTGAATCTTGGACTAACAACACTTGTTGTTATCTCGTACGTACCGTACGGAATAGCAGTTTTACCTTTAATCTTTTCCTCTCCGTTATCAAACTTACCGTCTTTATTAAGATCTCTTACGGTATCCTCCAATGTATCACAGAAATAATTATCATCTATGTATAGCTTACCAATTGTATATGTTGGTTTTAAAGCTATTCTCTTTAATGTTAATTTCATAGTAATTAAGCTTTATAAACACCTTTTGCTGTTATGGTGTAACTTGTAGAATCATTTCTATCCTTACGAAGATATTTCTAATCGTTAGTTACTGCTGTAGGGAGATTATTAACTGTTGTAGTTAGAGATCTTAATGATGCCTCTAATGTTGAAACCCTTGTTTTTAATGCATTAAGATCAGATGTCAGAGCAAATTTAGCCTTTATTTTAGACCAGAGAGTATCTAGTCCGGTTTTACTAAGTACTTCCATTATTCCTATATTAATTTTAAAAATTAAAACACATTTAAACCCTAAGTTTATTTCTTAGGAGTATCTGCAGGATTATATGTACCAGGATGCTCCTGCCACATTGGGTTGCCGTCAACATTTGTATAAAATACAAAAATACCAGATTTTACAAAATATGTAATTCTTGCAGAATGTGTATAATAACTTCTTAAATTTAAAATATTTTGTGAATTAGTTGGACCAGCAGCAGTACATTTAGCATTTTTAATTTCATCCTAAACTAATCTGTAGTCTGTTATATCAAATGTTTTGTTGCTGTTAGCAACAATATTAGGATTAAGACCATCTTCAACATAAATAGAGCATTGTATCTAAATATCTTCAGATTCTCTATCGTTATACCAGTTTGTATAAATGTCAATAGATATAGATGTTATTCCATTTTCATCAGTTAATCTCTCCAATATTGTGTGCTAATTATCATTAGATATATCGTTTCCATGATTATCCAAAAACTTAGAAGCCTATTTAAAATTAATATACGAACACTCTGTTCCACTTGTTCCGGTTACGTCTCCAGCAAATCCGTACATACCTTCTGCTTCTGGTGGAATAGTTCCTTTGTATCCAGCGTAATATTTATCCTGACTAAATTTTGCGTGTAATTTCAAATATGTTGCAGAATCTAAATCTATTCCTTTGTTCCAAATTGTTTTAAATACAAGAAGATCTCCATTGAAAACATATGCTCCCTTTCCTAATCTAACAAGTCCGATATTATCATCTGTATCTTCACTTTCGGTTATATATATATTTATACCTGTGCCACTTGTAACAAAACTATCATTTTCTGTATTAGGATAAATTTCTATTACACCAACTGTGTTTCCTTCTTCAATTTCTTCTTTTTTTATTTCAAATGAAAATGGAAAAGAAGTTATGTCATTTCTTATCTTAAAATCAACTAGCTACTTGTCTACGATATGACCTTTTTCGTTAATCTTATTTTTAAAAGCAAACACATACATTTTTTTCTTAAAGTTACTACCAGTCTAATTCCATTCCCAGATAAGTGTATTTGAACCAGAAGAATCTTTATTTGAATTAACGGATAAAGTATATGTGTAAGTAAACGTCTATTTTGGTTGTGTCCAAGAAAAATCAATAGTAGGCTACTAAGATTGATCATTATTATAGTAGTACGTTTTACTACCACTCTTAGATGATTCAGTATTATTTGCCTCTACAGTTATAGTATCAGATATAGTACCAATTTCTTTTCTTGTGCCAAGAGTTCCAGTTAATCCATATGATCCAGTTATATTTACAGAACCACCATCAGATGGAAAATCAAAATGCGTAGGAGATATATTTATCCATCTATGTTCAGGATCATCTGGGAACTCCTCTTTAGTTTTAACAGAAAATACATCTATGCATTCATTGTCTAAATACTGCGACAAGTCTGACGTAACATTGTATCCTTTATCATCTGCTATCTATATAGCAGCAGACTTAGTTATATATTCATTTGAAACAGAAACATTATCACCTAATATGCGATAAATGTCTGTATATGTTAAAAGTTCCATAATGATTAATATTAATTTTTAAAGAAATGTTTAGCATTTACGTTATTAACTCCAGTTTTCGGTGTAAGCGTGTCACCACTCTTTTCCCAATACTGATCATTAGACTACTAAATCTTATCTTCAATATCGCTATTGTTAACATAAACGGCTTTAACATTAATTTTCTTATTATCTTTAGGAACAATAAATTCAGTTCCGCTAGTCTCCCATAAACAGCTGTTCTTGTATTCTCTAAGAATTGACTCTTTAAGATCTTGTAAAAGCTATGTGACTTCTGCCTTGCTATATGTCTAGCTCTTTGTATATACTTCTTGTTTTGTATATACCGTATTCATATTGCTAGAAATCTTACTGTCTACTTCAGACTTATTGTAGACATCCCCCTTGGTATATACCTCATTCTTTGTATAAGATGTATTCTTGGTAATACTTTTAATATGCTCATTAATAGTTGCATTACTATTAATGACCTAGTCAATAGCAGATGTAATCCATTTGCCATTACTGTAGATAAGTATATTGTTCTCAGATGATGCAGGGAGAACGTACTGCAACATATTCTTTACAAGACCAACTGTAAGAACATCTGTACTAGCCTAACCTGATGGTGATGTAGCAAGTCTAACGCTTCCATATTTAGCTGTAGTAGCATTAGGAACATCAAGAGTACCACTAACCGAAAGATTGTTAAGGATAGTATCTCCATCAACTCTGAATGAGCCGCCATTCTCTACCTTTAACAAGTTATGAACAACAAGGTTATTTGTGTCAATATTAAGTGCCTGGAATGTACCCATAACCTCAATATCGTTTGTAATAATCTTATGATCTACAATTAAACCATTTGGCGTTCCGTGTGCCCTAATGGCACTATTAAATGTAGCCTAACCCTAGAATGTTGAAGAGCCTTTTACAGAAAGAGATTTCTCTACAGCCATATTGCCCTGGAATGTAGAGTCTCCTGTAAATACGGCAGATTCAAATGTAGGATTCTTGGCAAACTTTGTAAAGTCGTCCCGCATAGATCTGTTTACAGCTGTCTGGTTCTTTCTATAATAAGAGTCCCAGATTTGCTCGGCGTCAGCTACAATATTCTCTGTGGTAACATTTACAAGCTTACCATATATTTTAATATCTTCTTTCTTTGCTTCCATAGTTATTAAGCTTCAAGTTTAATATAGAAAATATCACCACCAGACTTAGTATTAGCACTCATTGGGTTAGGACAGCAATAATAATACTTGCTATCATTCAACTTCTACTGATACTTTGTAAGAGGTACATATATAGCTGAGTTAAGATCTGTTGTACCATTATCTGTGATGTTTGCAGCATAAGCAATAGGTCTACGTGTAACAATCCAAAGATACTGTCCATCTCTTGTATTCTCTACCTGTACAGGCTTTGTAAGATCATCAACTCTCTTAAGATCATCTGTATTAACAGCCTCTACACCTGTAGCTGTATAATGCTCCTGGCTCTTGTCTTCGTACGACTGATCGGTTCTATCAAATCCTACTTCTGTATCGTCTTCAACATTAGCAGCAAATGGTCTAACTGGGAGATAACCAATATAGTCATAATCACCGCCAACTACAGTTACATTAAATCCGGTTGTAATATCGTTGTTCTTAGCTTTTACAGTTACGTAAGTACTGTTTGTATCCTCCTGATTAATAGCTCTAATTATACCAGTCTCCTCCTCAATTGATATAACACTAGACTTTGTAGCAACAAACTGAAGCTTCTCATAAGGCCAATTGCCAGGAGTATATTCGAGTACAGAACCATTTTCAAGCTCTACCTCTATGATATAATAATGATCTTTCTTATCCTGCTCGCCAAGTCTAATCTGGTTGCCACCATACAAATACAAGTCGTGAGTCTTTACTCTTATGTCAATAATATTCTTATTAAGAATATCGTCCTTATCTACATCAAGAGTAATATCGCCACTTGCTCCAGTATTGTCATTTACAAGCATAAGCACTTCACCATAATCCATTGTGTATGTATGGAGATCTGTCTTACCCCAACCTGGTTCGTACATCTCTGCTACAACTACAAGTTTGTATACTCCACAGAAAAGCTGATCCTTAGCAGGGAAGTAGCACTGGATGCTGTTAGCCTTAGGAAGAACTTTAGAATATGCTGTATAGCAGAACTTATCATCATAGCCAGCAAGTACTCTATCAAATGGCTTGCAATATGCAGGTGGAATACAAGGAGCTCCTGCGCAAGGATTGCATCCTCTACCACTTAATCTACAGTCGTGATGATATGGTCTGCAGCAACGTGGCTCTACATGATATGAAGGGCAACCGCATCTATCAAAGCAAGGATGACCATACATATGTGGATCATTGCAACATGTCTCACCGGTATAAAAATCCGCTACAGATGTATTTATTAAATAACAAGCTAATTTCTTAATACTAGCCTAATCGTATGTTCTAGGACCACGAAGAGTTAGATTTAATCTAATATCGTTTCCAATTCTAATCTTTTGCATATTATAATATGTTTAAAAACAAAAAACCGAGATAGGGTAAGAACCCCACCCCGGTATTTAAATTAATACTTTGTACCGTCGTACGCAGTTGAATTGCTAACTGGGTTAGCGATGTTCTGACGAGCAGCAATCATGCTAGTTAACTTAGTCAAGAGACCATTACCGATCTCTGCGGCACCAATCTCGGTACCTTCATTAGAAGCGTAGATTTCTACTGTCTGCTTTGTTCTGCGCCAGAGATCGTCAGCTGTACGATACTGGTTCTCGAACTCGATAGTAATACCACCGTAATGGTTATCAATATTTGTAACCATATTAGGCTGTGGGTCATACCAGCAGCAACGATGAAGTACACCCTGATAGTCAAATGCTGAACGCTCGCGATCACGTACAAGCTTTGCTGATGCAGGATAAGTTACACCCTCCTGCTTAACAAACTTAACACCAAGATCATACTTGTTATTAGCTGCCCAACCTGGAGCCTGTGGATTCATCCAATAAGCATTTGCATCAAAGCGAACCTTTGCATAAACATTCTCTGTTACAGCCTGCTCATCATCGTCATACTTCATTGCCTCAAGCACGAGCTTAGTACCATCGATCTTTGCGTATACACGCTGACGCTTTGAAGCACGTACGATATCCTTAACAAGGCCCTGCATAATATTCTGAATACCATCACCAGGCATTGTTACATAGCTGTAAGACTCTGTCCACTTACGATAACGCATAGGCATATCCTTGAAAGTAAGGCGAAGTACTACAGGACAACCACCTGCTGAAAGAATATCCAAAGTCTCTGCAGGAATTGTAGAGAAATCAATTGAGATTGTATCCTCTGTATCCTCCTTATAATCGAGCTTTGTAATAGACTTAATATCTGCTGCATTGATGATATTAGACCACTTAACAACAGGAATGTATGTTACATTACCCATCTTGTCAGCCTTCTGGAAACTATCACTAGTTACAACACCAATCTTAAATCTATCGCAGTTCTCATCAACTGCATAGATATCCTCGATGTTTGAGCCATCCTGAGCAGCTGGATCGCAATTCATAAATACGAACTTACCAACCAACTCTTTAAGATCACCCTTCTTCTGCTTGCCTGCAAGCTCTTCCTTTGTAGCGAGTGTATCACCACCCTTATTTGATACCAATACGGTATTTACATATGTAATCATAATATATTAATTTTTTCTACTCACCCTAATCAATTACACTGGACCTAACCAGCTGGGTTTTCCACGTTAAAATTATTCTTCTTATTCTTGAGTACTAACTTCCTGAGTAATAGTGCGGTATCTTTCATCTTTCTTGTTTTCAAGATACATTTGTGCTGCTATTTTAATTATCTCAGGCATTATAATATCCTCGAAATCATTGTACTCATCATATGGTTTTTCGAGGGTTATCTCTTTAGGCTTGCGCAAATAACCTAAAGAATATTTATATATTTTGTACTATTTGTCAGTTAATAGTTTACAGCCATCATTAACACGAACTCTTAATGGTCTAGCTCTGTGGTATCTATAATGGAAGTCAGTTAAACTATTATTGACTCTATACATAAAACTATCCTAAGTACACTCAAACATACAAGTGTTAACCTTATTGTGGTTTTGCAAATCAGATATAACAACATCTTCGTTAAGAGCGAACATAAAATCATTAGGATATTGCGCATAGTATGAGGTATAAGACGGTTCTGATTCGTCTACCTACATATTGTCACTTTGATAGACAATTGTTTGATACAGCTTAATTAAATCGTTTCTACGCTTCTCATTCTGTTCGTATGACGTACCGTGAACGATATCTCCATTAAACCTAGTTTTAACAAACTTGGCTACAGCCTAATTAAGCCAGAATAATGATTCATCTGTAGAAGGCTTCTGTACTGGGTCGTCAAACTTATTAATTTCTCTTTCGAGGCTTACCAATATATCTATATATCTCATTACTTATCCTCCTATTCTTGTTGTGGTTTCTACTATTGCTGTTTACCTCCAAGCTATAATCTGAATTTGTACTAAGTTATATACATATCTACAGCTCCTGAAACTATGTCTTCAAAGCAGCTATAAGGTAATTCACAATAACTATGTACAGCTCCAGTTGATTTATCCTAATCATTAAACTTCATCACATTGAATGCGTATGGGTAACAATAGTATGTAAGATTTATACTAGATATATGCGTATAAGTATCGTGTATGAGCCTGATTGTTGTATTTTGATTATTCTAATCTAATACTACCAATGGCTTCTACAGAACCCCCTTCTAGTTATAGGCTACATCTAAAAACCTAACAGCCAAATCTTGCTTAACGTTTACATTATCAAGATATACAGGCGTGTCTAAGGTTTTGTTACTTTTATAAGTTCTATCTACGACACTATATGAAGTAATATACATAGAATAATCTGCAGGTAGATCAAATTCTAACTAGCAGTTATCTACTTCATTTGAAGGTTTGATATCTTCATGTCTAATAAGATTAGACAATATGTCGTGAATTTTATTATCTTGCCTAGTACCACTTTGTGTCTAACCTTCGGCTACATATAAAGTCTTTACATACTAGGATTGATACTCACTTAAAAAAGAATATATTGTATCGGTATCAAGTTTGTTTTCTATTGCGAACTGTGGGTACATTTCTGTTATCCTTCTTTCAAACTCAATACCAAGCTTTCTAGTTTGTTCTTGCGTCATGATTCTAGTGGTCTAGTATTTATTTTAGTAGATAATCTACTGGATTCTGCAATCTCAGTAGACATTATAATTGCTAAATTAACAAGCTCTTCAGCCATAGCATCATTTATCTCTAGTTCTGTATCTCCAAAATCAACTAAACTTGTGCCTTTTACAAACTTGTTAGGAGTCTTTATATATGTTACATCTAACACCATATCACCGCTGTTGTTTTTAACATCGTATGGATCGATTAAAACATGTACAATATTATTGTCTATGTAACATACCGGATTCTTAACCCAAGGTAAATTTGTTGACGTGGACTTAAATTTATTTGCGTTTTCATGAGAGATAAGGCTAACAGACTGAATTATATGCTTCTGATTATCTATAGAACTATTATTAGCATTTAATGATATTGTGCTAGAAATATAATACAGATAGTCTTGTATGTTTAATAAATAAATATATTCATTTGTAACAACATTGCTACGTTCTCCATGTAATGAAGCTTGTTTTATTAGCGGTCTTAAATCTTCAATTGCTTTAACATCAGATTCAAAAGCAGATCTTCTTGGATTGTTCCCTGTTAATTTTTGAGCTATTAAAGCTAAGTACGCTTTATCTAATATTGTTGCAATTTCATATTCAGTTAGCGACGGATATGACGAAGTTATATTTGCCTTGTCATATTCAATCATAAACTTAGTATAAATATCACTGTGCGTCATACGTCGTTAGTTTATTATTTATTCTCAACCTGATTAATGATCGAGATCTTTAAGTCTTGATTCTTCTTTGCGTCCAAGTATGCAATACAATCCTGTAATGAGTCTGCAAGCATCTCAGAACCATAATAGTACTGTGTTCTATCCTTACGGATAATACCCTTGGCAATAGCACTCTCGATCAAGAACTCTGTTTCCTTTGTCTTGTTGTTAACCCACTTAGTAAAGAAGTTCTGTGGCTACTTATCAACCAATGAGAACAATGTAGACTCTACAAGCTCATTAGACATTGTATCAGCGCTAACACCGAACAATCTAAGGCACTTACGCATCTCTTCAAGAGAAAGCTTGCCAAAAGCAATAATAGCATCTCTACGAAGCTTGTTAATCTTATTCTTCTCAATAGCTTCAGCCTGTCTATTAATAAGCAGGTAATCTTTGCCAGCATTGAGTTTATCAAGTGATGTGGCTACTCTCTTATGTCCCTCAAGGAACTTAATAATCATAGCCTATCGTGGGAATGAGTCGTCGAGAATTGTACTCTTAGAGCCAACCTTAACACAGAATGTATTCCAGAATGGTGAATTCTTAGCGAGATGGCCTTCTGGGTAACCAAGCTCCTTTTCAAATTTCTTTTCATCCTCAGGTGTTAAACCTGTGTATATCGACCCAGATCTGGTAAAGTAAGGTGCAATATAATCAAAACAATGTTTGTACTTTAACAATCCAGCCCAGGGATTTTTCTTTCTGATCTTTAATTCAACTACCATAATTTTTCAATTAGTTGTTGCAATGCCAAGCTCCCACCCGATTTTGGGTGGGGTTGAACATTGTATATTATTTAATTAATTAGAGCTCTGCTGCTCTGTTTTCAACTGCAATAGACTCCTGGTCTTCAGCATCACAGTACAAGATACCGCATGACAATGGGTTTCTCAACATGATACCCTCTTCACCAAGGAAGTGTACCTGGTAACCATCACGGCTGTTAGAACGCATAGTGTTGATGTTGTTTGCATAACCATTTGGCAATACAGAACCACCAGTACACCACTGTACGAACTCACGACCCTTACGACATACCTTAACGATGTTAGCCTGACCATCACGACGACCAAGATCAACGAACAAGAATGTATAAGACATCAATGGCTTACCTGTCAATGGGTGAAGCTGACGGAACATCTCCATGTTATCAAACATAGCACAACGCTTAACTGTCAATTCAATACCATTAGTCATAGTGTAAGTTGTGAACTGACCACCCAACTTCAGATCCTGACCAGAACCTGTAATGAAGTGTGTATCAATCATATTAAAGCTAGCTGCCTTCTCCTTCAAGATACGGTCGAACTCTCTAATCGTTTATGTTTGCTTGGTTCGCTAAACCAAACCTCTCTCGAGCCCTTACTTTCATAAGGGACCAGACTATATCTTCATCCTAATTGGATGTCTACCATATCGGATTCGCTTGAATCCTACTCCTAATCGGATAGTCGTTGAACATTACATTTACATTTCTATGTAGTTATCTTATAACCTTTCATAGAACCACTAGGAATAACCATGTCTTTATTTCCGTACCTGCTTATCATTGTACATAAGCAAGACTTCTTAATATTGAATACTCTGCTAGCATTTTCTAGTCCCAACAGAGTAAATGAATCATTATCTTTTGAGAATGTAACAAGAGTTTTAAAAACGCATGTAAGACCGTTATTATATGCTCTTTTCTTATTCTCTTCTCTAGTAACCCATTCTAGATTTGCAATGCTGTTATTCAGCTTATTGCAATCTATATGGTCTATAGTTTCATAATGATTAGGGTTTTGAATATATTGATCAGCTAATACTTCGTGAACAAGTCTTCTTTTCCAATCTACATTATATCTCATATATCCATTCTTGACAGTAGTAGAAACAAATCGTTTGGATTTCTAATTATACAAACTACCATTCTTATTTATAAGATACCCATCGTGATCTTTAACGTTGTCAAACTTTGTTAAATCTAAATCACAAAATGTAGAATCAATTATCTTTTGTACTGGCATCGCATACTCTTTGTTATTTATACCTACAAGAGTTACTTTACCATTATTATTTTTTATTAGCTTCTTAGTATATCTATCGTAAATATTACCATCTATATATACGATATATCTAAATTCAAAACCTCTACATGGTTTATGTAAAGTCTTTGCTGCTGATTTTCTATCGAACTTCTATGTATTCGTCATAATGTTTTTAATCTAAGTTAATTATTTTAATAGAGTTTCCAGCAATTAAATAGATTTGCTATATAATATTACTATTATAAGGGGCTAGAAATTAACCCATCTCACCAGTCAAAGCAACGAACTTACGCTCGTTAGTACCAATGATATTGTAGCAGAGATCGAACAAGTAATCCTCGAACAACTCCGTAGTAAGCTTTGTATAGTAACGTACGTTAGCTGGAGCAATCTGCTCGAACAAACCTGCAGAGATTGGAACAAAACGACCATTAGTACCCTTCAAATTGTAAGTACCATCTGCATTACGGTTAGAGTGAGCGAACAGCAACTGCTTCTCCTCTCTCTTCTTCCACTCACGAAGAGCCTTCCAATACTGATAGTCAGACCACAAATAAGACTTCTTACCTGTCTCAGGATCAGTCAAAGCGATAGCCAATACTGTAGAGTAAGCATCACCGGTGATATCGTAAGTAAGACGCATAGTCATCAAGCTATTACGCATCTTAAATGGAGTCTGATAGTTGATGATATCTGCCTCATCACTGTACTCCTCGTATGCAGAACCGATACGGTCTACCTGACGACCTGGGAGCAAATACTCACAAGGAATATAAGAACCCTGGAAGCCTTCTGCTACGTAGCACTCATATACCCATGTGCTACCATCCTGATATGGAGTACCGTTTACACGTACCTGGAAGTTTACATTATCAAATGCAAGAATTGCACCTGGGCCGAACCACTTCTCTTCAAGACCAAGATAAATAGGAGTATTATTAATACCTGGAGTCAAACCATCTGTAATTGACTTAGGAGTAATCTCCTTACCATTCCACTTAGCATAGCGGATATTAACAGCGTGATCAGCATCAATCATTACAGACCACTCATACTCTCTGTTTTCGATAGTCATGGTTGAACCAAGACCACCAGTAAGCAAGTCGATGGTAGTTGAAATACCATCATCCTTTGTACCAAAAACCAATGACAACAAGCCTGCTACCTCATGAGGCTTTGTAAGCATTGCATTAGCAATCATGTTTTCGTCTACCAAGTCAGCAAAACGCTTACCACGGTAGAGCTGAAGATTATTTAATAAAGAACTTGAATTATTCATAATATGTTAATTGTCTCATCATAGGTATTTTGACGCGATATCCCATGCCTGAGGTTGTTTTTCATGCCCAACATTGTATGATGTATGATTTTTTGTTTGATGTTTGAGCATTTGTCTAAGTTTACTCGCAGCAGATGTCTGACCATTGCGCTGTGCTTCGCCCAGTAGAGCATCACCCTTCATTGTGAAGTAGGCTGATTCTATCAAATTGTTAACAAGGTTATTATTAAAAGCCTTCTGATACTCTGTTAAGCCATCTGCATCAGTTCTTGTGATATAATCGAACAACGCTTTTCTATCCTCCTTTGGGATATTAATACCTCTAATATTAGTAAGACCATTAATACTAGATGTAAGGTCGTCCATAAACTATGCAGCCTTCTGCTCCTATTCCTGTCTTTGAGCTTCCTGTTGCTGAGCCATATACTCCTGCTGTTGCTGCTCGTACGCCTTAAGATAATTTACAGCATCAGCTGCTTCATCTTCCAGCATATCAGCATCTTCATAGCGCTCAATCTTGCGACTAATCTGTTCGTCATTCATGCCCTGTAATTTATAGAACTCACGAACAGCTGCTTTCTGATTAGATTCGTCCTCCAAATCTATACTATCATAAGACATAGATTTCTGTTGTGTCTGATAGAAGTCTTCAAATCTACCACCGTTCTTTACGTACTGATCAAGTTTAGCAATACGATCATCGGCGTACTGTGGGGTTGAATTCTCATCTACGACATCTTTGATGTACTCTACGATACCTTCAATTGTCTTAGGTTTCTCGTCTTCATCAACACTCCAACCATTAGCTTCGGCGAATGCGTCAAAGAAGGCACCAATCTGTTCTGCCTCTCCAGGATCTACGACATCAGTGTCAGTCTACTGATCATTATCATCGTTGTCATTATCCTATTCGTTGTCAACTATAGTTGTGTCGGACGTATTATTATTTAAAATATTATCTGGGATCTCTGTCTCATCATCGTGAGCATTAGGATCACCAGTTACATTCTTATTATCTTTATTATCCTCAGAAGACTTATCGTCATCTGGATTGTCTAAATTTTCAACATCATCATTAGGGTCGTCTAACACCTGATTAACCACATCCTGATTATCGATGTCTGTAACGCTGTCGCCACCTTCCTGGCCACCGAACCCGAGAGAGCTCAAAGCGTCTTCAAAATCACCTAATGGATTTTTCTTCTTTCTTGCCATAATTTAAATTATAACTAAGTTAATATTTTTTAATTGTTGTACGCTACACGGGAGTCGAACCCGTGTAATGTTATTATTTATTCCACTTTGACGCATTGCGTGCAAAGTTTGCCTTCTTTCTCATAGCTGAGCTATACTTACTTGGATTCCTTAAAACTCTATTAGCAAATCCTTGAACACTCATACCATGCTATTTAGCTGCTTTAGTAAATGTACCACGCTTAGATTTCTTTATATGAATATCTTTACCAGAATTAAATTTTCTTTTATTTGTTGGTATTTCGTTTCGCTTTACTATGCCAACATTTTCTCTAAACTGACTCTCTACCGGCGAAGCAGGATTGTATACAACATTCTTATAATGTCCATCAAATAGCTATTCTCTAGACTGCGCATTACTGAATGCGTCTAACAGATCTTCCGGAAGATCTTTTGAATTTAAAATATCAATGTCATGTACCTATGATGTGTATTTCGGCCTAAGAACATAATCCATAAACTAATAATCTTTTAGTCTTGGCCTACTACCTTTTGCAGCAGCTTCTAGTAAAGCCTATTCAAATTCACTACCATAATCTCTAGGTTTTTCTAAAAGAAATCTTCCAGTTTTTCTTGCATTGGCATTTTTCTACATCAATTCAAATGCTTCCCGAAGTTTCTAATTAGTATTCTGATCAAATACCTAAATATTCTTTGTTGGAACTTTTATGTTTTCTCCAAACGTAAAAGTGTCAGAAGGTCTAGTGGATATAACATTTTTACCAAGTAAACTTTTACCAGGAAATCTAAGTATCGGTCTAGTACTCCAATCTCCTCCAACATTTGGAAGAACAGGATAATCTGTAGTAAAATTACTTATCAATGGGCTTATATCACCAGATTCATAAGCAAACCTACTTTTTATTGGAGATACCGTTGTGTACTTCTAACTCATATCAGGTAAAACACTATATCTTCTATATAAGTCTGGAAACTATGCATCAAATCCGTATTTTAGTTTACCTCCAATGTATCTAAGATATTGGGCATTAGGATTGTCGCTAAAGTATATTTGTTTTGCGACATTTTTTATTTCTGGTAAAGCATTTCCTGCTACTGGAACCATTCCAAGAACACCGTATGGATTCCCATCTGACAATTCCTTTGCACCTCTTAATGCAAAATACATATCAGCAGCAGGCTATGTTGTTGGATGCAAAGCAAGTGCAGTCATTCCGCCATCTATCGCATCAGCTGCTTCTCCTTGCCAAGTTTTCTAATACTGAGCATTCTATATATCTTTCTTCGTCTAAAGATCAGACATGTATTTACTAAATACAGCATCACCAATATATTCTCTAAGATCCCTAAGTTCATGGTTGCGTTCTGCTGCATCTACTTTAGAAAGATCACGCTAATTGATATTTACTGATGGCAACCGCCTATTAACACGCTCTCCTGTTTTTAGTATATCTTCTCCTGTGTACGGATCGTGGCCAACAATATCTCTAAGATAAACCATTCTAGCATCATCTCCAGTATCAAACTTAGGCAGTTTTAACTTCTTTCTAAGCTACTTCTCTGCTATATGCTACTCTGCTTCAGCCTACGCTTTTCTTCTACGTTTAATCTTACGAAAGAGCTTATGACGCTGATAGTCATTCCTCTTCTACATCTTTCGCTTAGGGCTTTCCATCTGTGTCATAATTACATCAGTTTAAGATTATTACCTTTTCTCCACCAGAACTTCTAGCCATAAGAATCTTTACCAAAGTTATTCTAGGGGAGTAGATTAAGTATGTTCGGAAGTGAAGGCTAAGTTATATTATTATACATCTATTGTTTATATAGATCAAGATCGCGCTATTGCTAAGCCTTAATCTCTTCCTAAGTAGGACCAATCAACGTTGTTGGAACATCAGTTCTAATAGTTTTAGGTTGTTTAGTAGAAGGGGAATTAATAATTATAGGGCTAGTATTCTTTGCGTCTTCATAATCCTATACAAGATCGTCAAACTTAACATTATAATTGTAAGCATCTTTATGTGCATTCCTGTGGTAATGAGCCGCCTTTACCAAGCTGTCCATACCTCTAAGATTCCTAGAATAGTTCTCAAGGGAATCTGTATAATATCCCTTCTGCTTAAGTGCTCTTGCATAATCCTGTGTAGATTTAGCTCTAAGTGCAGCTCCATACCTATTGTGCATAAGTCTTACATAGTCCTTAACAAAATCTGCGTCACTCTTATATGTAGTATAAGTCTTGCCATTCCATCCTACTCCGCCATAATTATGCTATTGTCTAGCTACTCTTGACCTTCCGTAGTTTGATTCGTATGCAAGCTAACGCATTACATTGTAAAATGCAGCATCGCCATATCCGTATCTATTTAGCTATTGTCCTACAAGAGGGCCCATTCTGTTAACAAAAGTATTAATAGAATCATTCTTGCCTCCTTTATATTTGTGCAGTATTGGGTGCTCTTCATTTAATGGGGTATCAAAAGGTAACGGTTTAATAATATCTTCAGCTATATTAACATCTTTGCCTTCATTATAAGCATTAAGTATAGACTATACACTCTAATCAAGCTACTACTGCTCTTCTGGACTAGGTTCCTCAGCCTGGGTGTCTCCACCCAAGTTGATTCCTCTAATGTCTTTCCAGTAATCAGCGCCATTCTTCCACGCTTCATACTTCTGCTAAAATGTCTTGTTATCAAACTTCATTACTTCTCGCCAACCGTTTTATTCTTAAGGGCCGTGCGAGCCTTAAGTTTCTCGCGTTCATAAGCAGCATCATCCTTAGTCTTCTACAGCTCTGTTTCATGCTTCATCTTATCCTTCTCAAGCTAGATCTTCTAGTCTTCTATCTCGCGCTTCTGTTTAGCTTCATAACGCTTATTATAAGCCTCCTAGTTAATCTTCTACTGCTCGATAGCTTGTTTTCCGATTTCGATTGGGTCTGGGATTCCATTTTGATCCTGATCTAATTCCTCTGTTCCACGATAAGCATTAATCTGTGCTACAGCTATCTTAGTCTGATTATCTTGGTCAATCTGATATCTCTGAAGATCCATCTAAGCTTCCTGTAACATAAGCTCCTGCTGTTTAGCTTCATTCTGCATCTGCTGTAACTGCTGTTGCTGCTGAGCCTCTGCCTCCTGCTGCTGTTGCTGCATCTGCTCCTGTCTAGTCTGCATATCCTTAAGCTTCTGCTTAATGATATTGAAGTTATCGTTTGTAAGAACCTCTGCTGCTTCAAGCAAGCTAGCACCATTCTGCATAGCTGGCTGTATAAGCTGTTGAAGTTTCTGTATGTTCTCAAGATCCTTAGATGTATCACTTACGAATACATCCATATCTTCGTAGTAGAACTTAGGAGTAATATCCAAGAATGCCCTTTCTCCATTATCAAAGATATACTGAAGTTTCTTCTTACCAGTCTCTTCCCATGCGCCCTTAGCTGTATTGAGAAGCATATTAAGCACTCTTCGCTTACACTGGTTGTGTACCCAGAATAATGGCTCTGTGATATGCGAGCTCTGTACTACAGATCTTTCTACATTACCTACCATCTCTGATGAGCTTACAGCTCCTTCACGCTGCGCTGTAATACCAGATATTGTTCCAGCCAGTTCTTCTATCTTGTCCATAAGCTGAATATATTCAGCTATGACATTAGACATTGTAAGATCCAATGCTGTTATCTGATTAAACTGAGCAGGTTTACCACCCTCTCTTCCTGGAATATTCCAGCCTTCTTCATATGGGTTAATAAAGTTAACACCAACACTAGATAAGTAATGCATCCATTTAGCTGGACTAATATTCATAGACTTAGGAATCTATGTAATATCCATATTAACAACCTTACCTTTATCTCTAGCGATAGCTAACTCAAGTCTGTACCACAATACAATATACATATACTGTAGTGGCTTAAGAATACTAACCAATGATCTAGGCTTACTATTTGTATTACTATAAATAGCACCACAATAAGGAAGCTTCTGGCTATTAGGATTATCGATACTTACATGCTGGTATTCAATAGGCTGTATACCAAAGTACAAGTCACTACCAGCTCTGTATCCTTCCCATACTTCTATAATCCAATCTGGCTCTACACTAACCTCATTACCAACAGGCTGATATGTTTCGTCAACTATATTAATCTAAGGCTGTCCTGCGTCATCTGTAGTCGTTACGTAGAAGATCTTCTTGAAAGACTTCCAGCAACAATGCCATACATTTACAAGTGATTTACCAGATCCTTCGAACATCGGGTTATCATATATACGTAATTGTATACCCATATCAACAGGACTTCTGTCTCCAAGGTTTCTACCAGGAGTAGAACCAATCATCTCTTCAAGCTTATCAAGATCCTTCTCTTCAAGCTTATCGTAATATCTATCGTATACTTCAGTAATAGGCATACGCATCTTTCTGCAGCACCACGAACCATCCTCAATAAACTCAAGGTCTGGGCTTTTATCGTAAGAGAAACATATAGGATTAACTCTCTCGGCATATGGCTCTGCATTGAGTACGCCAACGTAATAAATTTCTCTACCTGAGATCAATCCATCTTTCCAGCCTTTGATAAACTCGTTGTCAAGATCAAGCTTTTCTCTCAGATATGTAAGTGAATGATATGCAGTGTTCTCTACAATATCTTTGTAGTCCTTATCCATATACTTAGCTATCTACTCTGGTGGCATAATCTCTCCAGACTGTAGCTACTACTGGAACTACTGAGCTTCCTCTGGGCTCATTCTAGCTGTGATAGCCGCTTCTATATATTGTAGTATCATCTACTTCTCTTTCTCCTGCATTTCTGATGTAGCCTCCTATGAAGTTCTGATAACTCTGAAGTTAAGAGGTCTTTTTGTCTCCTCACCTATAAGCAAGTCTACTTTAGGTCTTATAATATTAAAGTCGTGAGGAGTAGCAGGAAAACCATCCTCGACCTTGAATGGGTTTGTAATTGATTTAAAATCCTTCTCGTCGAAGATGCTGTTATATAAGTTATAATAGGTCTACAGCTCTCCGTAATATGATGTACTATTTCCTCCAGATGTTACGTTACCTTCACCTATAATATAGTTAACGCAATCCTCCTGCCACTTCTTTCCTTTCTTTGAAAGAGGTAGCTTTTGTCTGGGGAAAGCTGAATTGTATAAGTTATCTTCCATGTATTAAAATGTGAATATCGGCATACCGTCTTCACTTGTGCTGCTATCTTCTTCAAACCATTGTTTGCTAAATAACGGCATCTCGAAGAGTTCAACCTATTTGTTTTGTTCTTTTGCAGACGACACCTTTACCTAATAGAGCTCCTCTCTGTATATCATTACCATACACAAAGCTATCACACGGTCTACATTTCGTACGCCATCATTTTCTATAAGCTCTTCTATTAGAGGTTCGCTGTATACTCTTTCTACATTAGGATGGCCTTCTTCAAACTCGTCTAATAGCCACTCTAATATTAATCCTTCGCCATACGCCCTAATCTATTTGGTCATGTGGCATCCTTTTCTTCTTTGTACTTTACTGTCTTTGAAGACTTCAGATATGATTTTATCTGGCTAATCAGCCAAGAGGTAATCGCAGTGTTTATTCGTAAAGTAAGGGTAGATTCCTTTTCTTTCATTCTCAAATAATAATCTAGCGTTATAAAACGTAAGCAGTTTGCGTACATTCTCATAGTACTCTTCTGCTGTATCTGGTCTTCCAGAATACTCTGCCACTATTACATCGGTCCAAGCTTCTCCAGCTCTTACACGCTTAAATATAAATGTAGAACCAAGAGAGTTTGTAAAGCTATCATCGTGGTCGTATGGATCACATCCTCCTATATATAGTCCAAGAGGAGGATCTTTTACTGGGTACTCCCATATAACTACAGAACCATGAGGCTTATCACCTTTCTTAAGAGGGTAGTTAGTTATATCCCCACTAGGCTTTTCTGTAGCCTTTACCTGGCCATTTCCATCCCATTCTAGATCAACTATATGCTTCATACTTTGAAGCTTCTTGTTGGTCCTTATTCTGGTTAACTGGTCCATCAATAGCTTTCTAGGGAATATGTTCTTACCGAGCTCCAATACTGCTTCTGCTGGCTTCATAGGACGCTCAGATATAAAACGGTCTATAGATTGCTAGCTAGCACCTCCATCTTTTATTTTATTTCTTTGCTCTATTAAATTTTGTATAGCTAACTCTTTTAGACTATTGCCATCTTTGTCCATGAACTTTTGATTTCCATCATCATCGAATGATTCTAGATTTGAATAAGCTGGAACAAAGAATCCGCATTCTGTATTCTCTCTACCATCATCCCATATATTAGGGAATGCTAGCACATTATTAGCATTAGGCTTATAAAATAATTCTTTTAGTCCTTCGAAACTTGCACCTATCGTACCTCCAGTTCCAAACGCTATCATTAATCCGAATGCTACACCATCATCAGTTTCTACAGAAGGCTGTTCAATACGCCATGCATCAAGAAGATCAGGAAATTTACCTCCCTCCTCCCATAGTACAAGTTTGCCACGAGTACCACGGATACGTTCAGGGTCATTCTTAAGTGTTATTCCAACTATACTAGAAAGGTATCCCTGTTCTGTCTGTTTTCCAAATTCGTCTGTAACTTTATAACCAGAAACTCTTTCCATACGAGTTGACACAAGCCTTTGTTTTGCCCATTCTGTATGTTTGTCAAGGAAGTCCATTATCTACCAAGCTTTTGTAAGCAATCCATCTCCTACAAGAAACTTCTACTCTGAAGCTACAGCAAAGTTCTTTGAGCCAGGAATAAGCATATAGTTTCTTACGAGCATAGAAGCCCCTTTAAAACTGTATCCTCTTTGTCTTGATTTTAGAACAGCCATATGTTTGCCTTGTTGCTCGGCTTCTTCTATAGCGCAAAAATAATAATAATCGTAATCCCAAAAACTAGGGAACTAAAGCACACGCTCTCTTCTTTTTCTTATATCTCCGTTTCTGTCAGTATACTCTGTTTCTACAAGCTTAAAAATGGGACTATAATTAAGATAAAAGTAATTATACCCTGTAATTCCTTCTCCGTCAGGAGCAGTATAACCATTTAGGCACCTTTCTGTTTCCTGGTCCCAATATTTCTTATAATCAGTAGTACCCCTTGGAGCTAAAGTGTAGCATCCATGCTTTTCAAAAAAAATAGCTGCCTATCTGAACTTATCAGTATTATGGAGCTTCTAATTAAAGTCTATCATAATTATTCGTACATACCAATAACGCCACCACCCTTGACTCTACCGGTTTCTGCTTGTTCTGCTTTTGCCTACTTCGTAGCCATGTCTAATGACTTAATAATACCGCTAACATCTTTCAATATAGCAGAAAGCTTCTTAGCTGTATCTATATCAAGTTCTTCTTCAGCATAGCTATCCATCGTGTTCATAATGCCCTCTGCTGCGCTCTTAGAAGATTTAAGCAGGCGGGTAGCAGGAGTCTCTTGGAACTCCTGGAACCTTTTTGCTAATTCTTTTACAACGTCATCAGGTTTATAATTCTCATCATTAAGTACATCTTTAGCTACTCTCCATGTGCGTTCTTTCTCTGGATAAGCCTCATATGGACTATTCCATTTATATCTCCACACTATGAATTCGATCTTCTTTAATGCATCTTGCTTATCTTTAGCATTATTATAGAAGTCTTTAAATGGTGGTATAGCCAAATCTTCTGTACTTAACTATATCTTATTCTGTACTATGTCAAACATTATAATGCTGTGTTATTATTGTTGGTTTAGGTACACCATCTTCAGAAGATTCGATAAATGTTGATATTTTTCTATCCTTATTCACTGTTTCTTGTGTAGCTGGTTTTATAATATATACACCATCAGACGTACCGCTTCCGTATGATATATTTTTACCATCGATAAGACTGCAGCTAATCTCACGCTTATTTTCTGTAGGCACATCTTTTGTATAATACATACTAGACAAATTATCCTTGCTTTCTTTCTCTATAGAGCACCACTATTTATTGGTTATGTCTACATTTATCTTTCCAGGATCATCATTTGTAGGAGGAAGCGTCAACGTAGTAGATCCGCTTATAGCAACTATACCCTGTACTGATTTAACTCCATTTAAGAACGTTGCTTTTGCATATACATCTATTCCAAGTGCGTCTTTATATGTAAGTAATACACTTGAGCTAATGTAATACAAACATGTCATTTTAGATACACGCTTATAATACGTACCACTTACAACTTCTGACATCGTTCCATTTGTATAATAAATATTATCTTTAATACTAAATGAATCTACAGCACTAAACGAAACATTGTGCTCTGTTTCAATTTTAGTGTACCATTGTTCTACAGAATCTGCTCCTGCGCTATTAATCCAGTCTGGCTTACCATTTGTTACACCAAGTTTGTATTCTACTCCTCCAACAATAAAATATATTGTTCCGTCTTTCAATGTAATACTTGTATCATCGCCTCTACATGTTAACACACCTTTATCAGTAACAGTAAATGGAGCTTCAGCTATATTGCTAGCATTCTTATCATTTGTGCCAGCCCATATTCTCACATTACCCTGAGATGAAACTTTGTCAGAATTACCAGAAGTCATACCAGCTACAATATTCTCGTTATCTGTGATTATAACTTCTTCTGCTGTAAGCTCTTTTATGTATGCTTTCATAGCTACAAGGACATCGGTGTATATTGGGCCCATATCACTAAGCTTGTCCCAATAATCAGTATTTGTAGGAACGATGCTTGTACACTGTCTTTTACAAACGTAGAAGTCTGTAACATTCTTAGATGTTCCATCAGCTACTACAGAATGAGTGTATGATACAAAGTCCTAATAAAACAGACCTCCGTCAGACTAAGTTGTACCATCAAAATATTGTACGCCAGTCTGCCATACACCTCTATTTCTTAAAGGAGATCCTTTTAATGTCTGAGATGAACTTTCTCCATCCTTTGCCATATATGTCCACAAGCTAGGCTCACTATAAGCTTCCCATCTTCCATCGCCATCTTCAGCGCTTCCTGTAGATCCTCTATATCTTCTTATACTTACATACTAGCTTGATCCCTAACCGTAACCAGTTGCCGTTTTAATATCTATTGGGTTATCTGTCCATCTTGATCCTGGTTTAATGTATTCTCCAGCCTTTCCATTCTGAAAGCCAGAATCGTTTGTCCACGACGTTGGATCATTTACGCCTGTAAATACAGATGTAGTTTCATCACGTTTTAATGCGCAGAATATATATTGTACGCCGTCACCATCTGTTCCATCTTTACCCCAATGAGCCCAAATTACAGGACCTTTAGCTGGGAGCCAATTACTTATAACTCCATTGGAATCCTATGTTCTATACATCATCCATTCTGTACGATGAGTAGAATCTATACCTGTAGGATTATCTGTCCATCCTGCAGGAACATCACCCCATGCTGGTTTTGTTGTTGGTTTTGTAGGCTGGTTATTATTTAACTGATATATATATTCTTTTCCAGTAACATCTGAGCCGTTATCTCCATCTTTTCCAGAAATACAAACTGGACCTATAATGTCACCAAAGCCACCACCAGTTTTAATGTATACCCATATCTCCCAAGTAAAATACCCTTGTTCAGGATTTACATTAACAGAGCTCCATTCGGCATTTACAGGATCCTATCCAACTACTGGTAATTGCGATGTAGGTAAACTATCATCTGATGGATAATTCTTAAAGTATGGCTTATAATATCCACCGCTCTAAGAATCTGCACCACTTCCTCCCGAAAGCTCTACAGTAGCATTTTCTGTAGCAGGATTCCATGTTGTAACTATTCTTCCGCCTCTAGTAAATGTAATGTTTCCTATAGCAGATATCTTTAAATAGTCCTATAACTTTCTATCCAAATTATCACTGGTTATTGTTCCGCCAGATACATCAGAAAGTTTTACCTATGTAGATATACCATTGTTCTATGTAAGGTTAAGGTAATCATTAGCCAAACTAAATTCTGTTATCTGATAGTTATCTACATTTGCTCCTGCAATTTTATTATCGATTTCATCTTTTGTATAATACTTTGTAGAGTCAAATCTTTGATAATTTGTAGAGTTTACAAAGTTATTTGACACCCATGTTTTTGTAGCAATGTCATCACTTATATTAAGCGCGGCAATCTGGGCATCTACATAAACCTTTGTGGCATAGTCAGATAAATTAATGTCTTTACTATTATCTATCATAGTCTCGACTTCCTTAATTATATCTGGCTTAACTTTATCTAAAGACTACTTTAAACTATCAGCATATTCTTTAACAGATTCTAAATCAGACTAATTGGCTTTATTATTCCAGATCTTTTTATCATCTGAAGTTACGTGTATATCAGTATTGCTCTCGTGATTATAAATCTTCGAGTGTAATACAGAATAATACTAAGCCATCGTTGTATTAAGTTCTTCGATTGGATTTGGTTTCTTCTCGATAACCTAATCATTCTATGATAGTAATTCAGTCATGTTAATTCGTTTAAATTATTATTAATTATAGTACTGTGGTGTCATTGAAGACTACGTCTAAAACGCCACAGTTAAAGATTACTTAAATTTCTCCCAATCTATATTTTCCTTCTTTGCCATCACATCAGCAACCCATCTACAAAACTATATTCCTTCATATCCATCTTCGTCGTTTGCAACTGCCATTGCATACTTAACACACTCGTGTTCAGTAAGAAGCTCTGGATAGAAGTCAGCATAAGCCATGTTTGCTGTATATGTAACATCATATATTGTTGATGCACTTGGTATTTTTAGATTGAGAACATTGCATACATTTTGAACCTGTTCTGAAGTCCATGTATGTTCTAACCCGTTTGAATTAACCATCTATTTGCTAGCGTATTCTTGTAACGACTTTGTAAAATGTAATCCATTCTTATTCACATAGTCTTTATAATCGCTCTACTTCTAGATATCTAAGCTAGCTGTATAGCTGCCGTCTTCATTCTTTTTCACATTAGCAGTATACTTTGTATTTGGCAATTCTTCATCACTGTGCCGTATTACTATTACCTTGTCCATTGTGAAACGAATTAATAAAGTTAGTTACAGTTGATTCCATTCTGTTAATAGTTTCCTCTATCTTAGCAAATCTCTGCTCAGTCTCCTTCTTCTCCTTATATATCGGATTGAGATCAGACAGTAAAGACGTTGCCTTTTCAACAACCTCTTTCTATTTTGGGACAGACTCGAGAATCTTTTCAGCAGTATTCTTCATAGATTCAACTTCTGCTATAAGGCCCTGCTTATCAGTAGAGAGTACAATGTCTCCAGCGTATGTAACAGAAAGATTTTCAGGAATTGTATATGTTGCGGTTTTGCCATTAGATTCTATAGTCACATCTATAACCATCTATGACTAACCAATAGTTGGCTTATTATTTAAATCCATATGCGGAAAACCAACTGATATAACCTTACCGTCAGTAATAGATATATCCTGTTTATTCAATATGTAGATTGAATAATTTTGTTTTACGTCTTTAAATGCCATATTATGTCATATTTAACATGCAAAGGCTCCCGAAGGAGCCCTTACACATAATTTAAAACTTAATTAAGCTGCAGCTGTTGGAGTAGTCTTGAGTGCTGCTATAAGAGTAGCATTCTGTTTCTACTGTGATAATTCAAGGCGTGCGTCATTGTATCTCTACTGCAAATCTGACTGCCAATGATTATTCAATACATCTACAATTCTCTGAGTATTAGCATTTGCGTTCGTCTTAAGATCGCAAGCCATCTAACTCATCTGGAAACCAAGGTTACTTGCAGCTCTTTCCAAACCTGCGTTTGTATAGCTGAAACCTGTCTGCATCTGGTTAACGATGTCCTTCTGCCCAAGTTGATTCTCGTAGCCCATCTTGATAATGTTCTATTGCGTCTGGCAGCAGCAGTTCTGCAATGCAGATGTAAGGTTAGCGTCTCCGAGATTAATAGCGTTAATAACGCGTTCTGCAGAGAAGTTTACATTACCTGCTACTTCCTGAATACCGGATCTAACGCAGCAAATAGCATTATTCAATGCGTTGAAGTCACAGTTCAGGCTAGAGGCTAACTGAGTAATTGCATTAGCGTTGCCTCTTATGGCATCCATTACCAATGAGCTATTCTGATTATCAGCGATCTGTGAACGCATTGCGTCGAGCTGACTCTGGATTACATTGCCCTGGTGATCATCCTGGTTGTTCCACATACGCATAGCGAAGATCATCCAGATAAGGTAAGCAAATGGGTTGTTCATATAATCATTCTGATTCATCATGGCTGCCATAGCCATTGGATCACAGTTATTCTTAGAAGCCAAAGCGGCTACTAAAGCGTCGTTATTGTCGTGTCCTGTACAATAAACTTTCTCGATTGTATCCATAGTCTTTAAGTTTTAAAAGTAAAACAATATGGAACTAGGACTGGATTAATCCTAGTCCCGTTAAATATAAGCGTATTTCTACGCGTGTCCTAGTATATTCCACCTAGGAATGATAAAAGTCCTACCCTGGTACGCATTTGGAAGGAGGCGTGGTAGAATCTGTTGTGCTAGGCGGGGCAGTGAACCCCGTCATGCTTTCATTAAGACCTAGCTTAAACGTTAAAGTCTTTCTTAACGTTAGTTTTTATTTCATTAAGCAGTTTCTGTATGCTTAGCTTCAAGTGCTGCAATACGAGCTTCAAGTGCTGCAATCTTTTCATCATATACTGACTTCAGTACGTACTGAGTTATGTCTATAGTAGAGCCACCAGATGTTAATACATGGTTGTTGTCGCCATTATATAAACTTACGCCTTGTTCACTTAATATAAACAATGTATCAGATTGATTAGAGCTATGCTCTCTATATCTACGTGCTTTAATAGAGTCGAGACCAATTCTCAACGAATTTGTATTACCATGAAGATACATCTCGTTAAGATCCATTTTCGAATATATCCAATAAGGATCAATCTAAGCAGACACTTTTATACAGTCATTTTGGTTTATATATACATCATGACCATCATTTCCAACTACACTAATTCCGTCGTAGTTAATATTTGTGAACCATTCATTTGTGTTATCGTGTGCAACACGTAAGTTATCCTTTACAGTAAGCTCGGATTTAATAATCTGTGCATCTGTAGTAGTTTTGCTTACAAAATCACTTGTGTCAACTTCTGGAATATCTGTCTTCTTTGCGTATTCTACAAGAGTGGTGCTAAGAACGTAATTATCAAGTGCAGATTTATCAGCTTTTGTATCAATTATACTATTCTCTTTAGCTACAGCTCTATTTCTTTCTACTTCAACCTGATTATGTGTGTTTTCCTTAACCTTTGCCCACAACATATCAAGACCATTCTTGTCAAGATATTCGGTTCTCTGTACGTCTTTTGTTTCAATATTCTCTTTCATATCTTATTAGCTTAAACCGTTAATATAATCTGTGCTAATTGCTGTGATATTTGATACAGTTGTACTGATGTTGTTTACAGTAGCTGTAAGATTAGCAAGATTTGTACTAACCTAATTAATACTATTGTTCAGAGTTGTTGTAGCATTAGAGATGGCAGCAGTTCTATCTGTTATCTCCTTATTAATTGCGTTATTAAGAGTTGTATCAGCGTTCTTTCTATCCTGAATTTCTGTATTAATCTTATCTGTGTTTGCCTTTTCTGCAGCTCTAGCAGTACTAGCTTCGGCAGCAATAGAATTAGACAGCTCTTCCTCCTTAGCAGTAGCTCTTGTTACCTCACTTGTAATAGCTGTAGTATTAGCCTGCTCTGCCTTCTTAGCTCTATCTATCTCTTTGTTGAGATTTGAAGTAATATTACTTTCTGCCTGTGTAGCTCTATTCTTCTCTGCTGTTATTGCAGCGGCATTATCAGCTTCAGCAGCTTTTGCTCTATTTGATTCTGCTTTAAGCTCTTCCTTAGAGGCTTTTGTTGCAATAGCTTCTTCAATAGCCTGATGAAGATCATCATTTTCTGCAAGCTTGTCAGCAATTTCTTTAAGGGTGTCATATGCTTCTGGAGCACCGTTGATAAGATCTTTGATAGCTTTTCTATAAGATCCTTCTGTGTTAGAATCTCCATCAAGTACATCAATCCTATCCTTGTTGTCTTTTTCGGCAGCTTTTGCTCTTGCTATTTCATTGTTAAGATTAGTTGTAATAGTGTTATCACTAGCCTTTCTTTCTTCAGCTTCTCTATCTATGTTACCCTGAAGTGTTGCTTCTGCAGCAGTAGCTCTGGTAACTTCATTCTGAAGAAGATTCTTAATAGCATCATCTTCTGACTTTCTTGTAGCAGCCTCTGCTGTTATTGAGTTACTATTATCTTTTTCAGCAGCCTTTGCACGGGCAATCTCTGCATTTAATGCGCTTGTGATAGTATCATCATTAAGCTTTCTGGTATTAGCCTCAGCTTTAATTGCTGCATCAAGTCTAGCCTCTTCCTGTGTTGCTCTAGATAACTCTGCTGCGTCTGCTGCCTTACGAGCAGCTGCCTCTTCGTCGATTCTCTGACCGAGAGCGTTATCAGCTTCAGTTCTATCGTTTTTCTCCTTTTCATCTCTAGCCTTTGATGCGGCATCAACTTTTTGTATCTATGTGCTATTATTGCTAATATTATTAGCATTTTTATGGATCTCATTAACAAGCTCTTCAAGAGTATCGTGATCTGTATCAACATTACCCTTAAGCTCATCAAATGCCTGCAATACTGCATTAGCATCCATAATATCACCACGGACAAATTCGTTTGCGTGTTCGCCCATTAAGATATTTACTGTACGCGTACCAACTTGTGGAGCGCCATGTATCTCTACACCTTTTAATGGTTGTTTCTTAAAATTCATATTATTTAATACTATATTGTTTATATATAAACAGTAAAAGGGAACTACCTTTCGGTAATTCCCTTTATGTAGGATCGTCAAGCTTGTCACTCACCTACCTCAGCACCATCCTGTGCCGCCGCTTGCTCTGGTACGGACTGTGGCTGTTCGCTAGCCTGTGCCTCAGTTCCCGCAGCTGCGCTAACTTCCTTATTATCGGTACCAGTTGAACCAAAACCATTCTCGCCTCGTTTTGTATCAGAAAGCTCAGACACTTCTGTAACCTCGTATTCTGGCACCGGAACTATGACCAACTGACAGAAGCGCTCGCCCTGCTTATAAATAACAGGAACCGCATCTGTTGTGGCTTTCATTACAGCTATAATCTCTCCTCTATAATCAGCGTCAATCACTCCAACGTTATCAGTAAGCCATAATGATTTCTTCCAAATACTAGAGCGTGGTATAAGTAAACCAACATATCCGGCAGGAATCTCAACTGCCAATCCTGTATGGTAAACCAACATTAGCTGATTTGCTTCATTAAGAGCTGTATCAATCTTAATGCATGTCAAATCAATTCCTGCAGCACCTTCTGTGCTACGAATAGGGAGGACCGCTTCGTCCTCAAGTCTCTTAAATTTTAACTCCATAGTATTTATAATATTGTTTAATTATTGTCGCCCATGTAGGTGCTGCCCCCACTCCCCCGGGGTTCATTAGCTCGACTATTGCATCCAACCCTAAGGTCAGCCTTCTCGTTTAGTCTGTCACGCTGCTTTCGCTTGCGCCTCGTCAACAGTGTCTTCCGAGTCAATTAGAGAAGGTTCTAATAACGGATTATTTATTATCCCGCTACCATCCAATATTTTCCAATGACTGTTCAACCAAAAATTATCTTTATTGTACATTATAGTTCTAGTACAAGTCTTTACTCGCTTTGTTTTAACTTCATTAGCTTCTATTAAAGCTTTGGCGACTTCTACGAGAGAGCCGTATCTTGCGAGCTCATTCCAATCTTTATCGTACCTTATTATATACTTTTGATTAGAATGTTTTTGACCTGATTCATTAACTATTTTTGTAACAACGCATCTTCGTATTCCAAGTATTGATGATACTCTTTTGACACTTTTAACTTCATCATACTTTTCTTCAACCATCTTTCTTAAATCGTCTGGGATATCATATTCAGAACTATTGAGCTGCTGATTTCTGCTTCCATACGTTGAAGTTTGACTATGACAATTAGGGCATAAAAACCTAAGGTTTTCTAATCTATTGTCATTGTTTACACCATTTATATGATCAAGTTCCAAGCTTAATGTTTTTCCTTGCCATTCGGTGCATCCGCATATCGCACATTTGTATGGGATTAAATTATTTTTAATAACGTATCTCCTTAGTACTGTACGCTGATGCTTACAATTTTCTTTTAGTATATCTTCCTTCTTTACATTGTTTAACTTGGTTGTTTTTATAACAGCGGATTTGCCTTTGAATATAGAATAGTCTAAATTCAGATCATCCATTCTTCTTTTTACTTGGGAATGTCCCCAAGAGTTTCCTTTAACTGTATAACCAAGTTTAAACAACACTTCAGATATTGTTGAACTTTTCTTGAGCAACTCGACAAACTGTTCGTCTGAGAGTTTATATATTTTATTTTCCATTATTATATATTCAATTATTCATTGGACAAAAGAGCCCGGTGCGCTAGCTGGTACGCGAATGGGCAATATATGAGGATGTAGTGGAATTGAACCACTATCTCTAAGTCTTTAAACTTAGAAAGTTAACCATTACTCCAACACCCTCATTCTGTTGTTGCGGAGGACGGATTCGGACCGCCGACCTCCAGGTTATGGATTAAGATGCGGAAGTAGGATTCGAACCTACGTAGAACAGCTTATGAGACTGTGCTGGAACCACCTCCAGTCTATTCCGCGATGTTAATCTTATTTAAAATAGAATCGAGTTTATAATCACTTGCCAAGTTTATGTTATAATAACAATTACTTGGATAATCTAGTCTAAATGTCATACTGTTTACGACATCACCAGTTACAGGAACCATGTATACAACGCCGTTTACAATTGTTGCTATAAAATCAACTTGATCTTTTGTATAAGTTTTTGATACAGATCCATTAGCACTCAATCGCTTATTTTTAAACGGAATTGCAAACCGTTTAGCATCTAGCATGTGTGCTGTTTTTATTTGTATCCTATATCGTTTGTTCTTAAAGTCGAATATACAATCATATCTAGCATTGTTCCCGTAGGGAATACTAACTATTCCATATTTCATTAATTCAGCAATAACAAGCAATTCTGTTATGCTTCCATTCTATTTACAATCCATATTTAATCATTTTAATGAGCCTGGCGAGCTACCAGCTGCTCCACTCCGCGATAAATGTACAACTTTTAACTGGAGTTGTACAGAACCAGTATTGGCGCCATTTGGATCCTGCAACTCAAAGGGCTGCTAGGGCAGAAACCTTTTGTTTCACCCGGATATCCCAGTTTATAGAGATTTGAGAAACGACGTAACCTCTCAGCGATTATATTCGCCCGTTTACTTTGACTCTTATAATTTATAAATTCTAAATATGAAAATAAAAATAAAGGGAGTCTATGCAGGAGTCGAACCTGCTAACTATTCCCTTTGTATCGGGTCGTCTTTACCGTTTGACTAATAGACTCTAAAGGTGATTACTTAGTACGAGTAATCCAATTCCATACTCTCTTGTACCAAGGCTTCTTAACCTTGTTCTCAACTCTAATAGCAGTACACTTTCTATATGTGCCATTATCGTTTACGATTGCTGTGCAATCCTCTGGCATAAGATCCTCAAGTACAATATCTGTAACAATTGATACGATTGTGCTAATATCTGAATCAGTGAGCTTCATGCCATTTAAAATCTTCTGGCCAATAAAGTATGCTGTAACGTCGCTTACATTAGCTGCATCAATCATAGAAATTGTATACTTTGGCTTTACTACCTTAACTGTCTTTTTTACAACTTTCTTCATAACTTAAATATTAACATGGTCTACAATTATCTCCACAATCAAGAGCTTCCGAATTTGAGCTTTTCTGTTTAGCCGCCCACTCTTCCTTTCTCTTCTGATCAGCATCCGCTGCATTATTAAGAGCGTTTAACCAATCTGTAGACTTGATTATTACAAAATCTGTACCGAGATCCTTATCGTAGAATGTAACGAGAATATCATCTTTCTTTACATCTGCCTCAATTGTTTTGTCTGGGAACATTCTTGATCTCCATTCGATATGAGCGTCTTCTGGAATAACATATACGTCATCAATTCCTCTTGTAGATCTATCTATTGATGTTACAAAAGCCGTCTCTGTGTCAACCATAATCGGCTTACGATCAATGTTTATTATCTTCTTCATATGGACTTAATGGTTTATTCTTATTATCTTTAAATCTATTCTTAAGCTTGAATCTAAATAGTTTGTTTAGTAACACATCTCTAGTGTCATCTGGATCTTTCATAACATCAACTACAAACTAGAACTAATGCATTACTATTTGTTTTACTAGTTCTGGGTCTTCATTTAATTTCTGTCCGATCTATTTACAAACTTTATCTATATTCATTACTTATCTACTGTCTCTGTTGCTACAATATCGTAAAGAGATACAAGTTGAGAATCTTTAAGTAAGTCGAAATACATAGCTCCTCTAGCAGATCTATATATAACAATATCACCAACCTTGATAGGCATCTGCTGAATCTTTTCATCAACATATGGGTGTGTATACTCATATGGCAACTTAAGTACAACAGCTCTAGAGAAATCTGAATCAACTTCCTTAATCTCTGTCTTTACTTCATCATAATCAACTGCCTCGATCCCATCCTTATCCTTCTTTGGCTTAGTATCCTTAGCCACAGGTTCGGAGATCTTCTTTTTAACTTTAACAGGCTCAAGCGGCTTTACTAAGAACATCTATCTAAACTCATACTTTATCTTTGAGCTTAAGTCCTCTGCCAACTGTGTCTGATCTATCATCTTCTCTTCTTCCATATTACTTTTTCAACGACTTAAGGTGTTTAAGCAATTTAATCATATTACGAAGAACTGTCTCTTTCTCGACCTTCAAACACTGAGGTGTATCATCATCAGAGTTTAAGAGAATGTTCAAATCAGTATTATACTGAATAAGCAAATGTTCGATCTCATCAAATATGTTAACAAACTGCTTGTCATTGCTTGTGTTTTGCATAACCTCTTCAAGATAACCGTTTTCAACCAGCATCTTTGCGTAGTCTTCGGAAATAGTATAAACTGAATTGTATGAGGAAACAACTGTAGAATTCTCTTCGTTCGAACTATTATGCTCTTCGTTATATACACTCTTGTACTCCTTTGTTTTGTCGTTGTACTCAAATGTATCGCCAACCTCCATTACGAAGAAAGGCTTAATAACCTTTAAAATCTTTGTCATATCCATTAAATTTAATTGTTTTACGCCGCCATAACGTAAACTTTTGTAAGAATGGTTGCAAACTGCATAAAAATTTTATATAAATTGCACTTTTCTACCCAATATGCAACTTTTTTAGCTTTTTTACGTTAGGGGGATAGTAGGGGTTAGTCAGACTAAGAACCCTTTCTCTTATATATTCTCTTTAGGAGATCTACTTTAGTAGTACAGCTATTACAGTATAGTAAGACTATATAGTATATAAGCTATTACAGTATAGTAGAGCTATATATAAGCTTAACAATAATAGTAAGACTAATAAGAATAGTATGGATAAAAAGAAGTGTATAATAGATAAATATAACACAGTATACGGGTTTAACTTATTCGTTATACTTAACCCAGATAAAACTGTAGTAGATAAAAGATTTGTCTTTAAAGATGATGATACGTCTATAATTGATGACGAATGGTCAGAGTATGCAGCTTATACTGTTAGGGGAGCATATGATAAAACAATCGGAGAATACTGTGAAATCATAGTAATAAACAAGCTAAAGAACACAAGTGACGATATAAACACATTTGCACATGAGTCATTTCATGCGGCTGTAGATGTACTAGAAGCGTGTCATATAAAGCTCTCTGAAGATACAAACGAGGTATTCGCATACTTGATTGGATACTTTACAGAGTGTGTAAACAAAACAGCAAGTAAAGTATGAACTAGTTTGAGATGAGCGCTGTACTATATTACGCTGACTTCTTATCTCTACAATATCAGAATAAACCCTGCTCATAGTAGTGCAAATACTTCTTTGTACACGGTGTGCCTATAAATATAGCATATATTGTTGAGCAAGATCCAGTATACGATATAGACAATTAGTGGTTCTAGAAGAGCCTTAAAGAGTATAGTATGCTAAAGCATAAGTTTGGAGAAGACGGGGCTATGAGCTTTATTAAAAACCTATGTAATCTTGGTGTAGCAGGATCTGTAAACGCTACGCAAATGATGAAATACATCCATAGATACGATGATAAATAGGAGAGAGATAAGGCATTTAGAGCGTTTAAATTCAACAGATCAAAGATGAAATACACACATTTAACACGTAACGACGATGGTGAAATTATAGAGGAAGAGTGCACAAAATACATAGCCCATGCTGAGCAAAATAGCAAAAGATAAAGACTTTTTAAGAGCTGCAGAAATAATAGAAAGAGCCGAGAAAAACGGAAGAAGATTAGGGTTTTATGAACCAGACAATGATGAATCCATTTGATATAATAACTATATTTTTATTTATCCCAATAATAGCTATTACAGCTGGTTGGGTAATACTTAAAGGAGCAAGTAATAATGGGAAAAATTAACAAAAATAGTAATCTGTACGACAAAAATGGAAAGTTCTTGCATAAGCCAGGAAAATATACAATTGAAGAACTTGAGGAACTTATAGACACACTTGACAAAAACTCTAGAGAGTTTGCAAGTGCCACAGCAATCCTTATGCACATGTATGCGCAAAAAGGTAATCCTCATAAGGACGAACTTATACAAAAGCTTATTGAGCAGTCTAAAACAAAGACTACCAAAGCTGAAGTTGTAAACGCTTTAAGCGAAGCAAATGAAACGATCGCAGCTTAACCTTAAACCAATTGTGCTCACGCATACCGAAGCGTGCGCTTTTATAGGGAAAGCCATAAAAGAATACAGACAAAATAATCCAAAAAGATGGAAACAATACAAGTACTTAACGACGGAGCAGATGAAGAAGACTTCAAAGAACTTCTGGAAATATTGAAAAGCTTTGGGTCAGTAGAAGTATTATATGACCCAAATGATCCTAAGGATAAGGATGTTACAGCTGATGAAGTTATTGAAAGATATGATAACTTTAAAAAGAAAGCAAGAAAGATTACAGACCATTTAAATGATATAGAAGATGAAGAGGCAGGAAAAGATGGATCCAGGACAGAGGGATGCGTATCAGACACTACTGAAGGAGCTAGAGAACCTAGGAGAAGAAGCAGACCCAACGAGACAGATACTACAATTAGCACTGCAGCTTGATGAAAAAGGAGAGTTCTATAAATTTGTAGAAGTGTTCGGGGATAGTAGAATAGATGATAAAGATGTTCTCGGATTGTCCCGAAACAACTAAAATGTTATTGGATATTATATATGGAGACGAAGGAATTAGACTTAGTTCAATTGATTAGGCAGCTTAGGGATTACGTAATTCTAGACAGAAAAGATTACGAAAAGCTTGTACAGAATAGTAAGCCAGTAGATAACGAGAGTGCATTGGAAGCTAGAGATGCTCAGATAACACTACTACAGAGACAATTAGCACGCCAGGAAGAGCATACTAGTTATTGGAAAGATAAATATGAGACGTGTCTCAATGAATTAAAGAAAGAGACTACTAGATGGTGGAGATTTTAAAAATAGGAGATTAAAATATGTTAGTAGATATATCTGATATTAGAAAAGAATTAAACGAAGAGGAGAAAGAGATATTTGATAATGTATGTAAGGCTATGAATGCTAAAAGCGTTACAGTAAGTATGCTAAACTTGGCATTTTGGGCAATATTATTGTACGTATGCTTTACAATCCTACCTTTATGGGCTGCTATTTCTATTATTGGAATAAAGCTTGCAATCCCTGTAGCAAAGATCATTAAATATGTAACTGTGGCAAAGAGATTGATTAAGAATGACAAGAACATTAATAAGAAATTATTGTCAATTAGGCTAAAGATTGCTAATTTAAAAGACAACGAATATGGTAATAGCAAAATTTCAGTATAAAGGAAACGAATACGACTATAAAGGATTGTGTAAAGTTAAAGTAGACAATTCTTGGATAGATGCTGTAATGTATTGTAGAGACGGTAATGTATATGTACGAGAATTACTTGATTTCTTTTTAAATTTTAAGTGCTTAGAGGCTAAGAACCCAATGCCAGGAGATATATACTTAAGGAAATAGAAGACAGTAACTGAGATGGTACAAGATTCACTTGGACCAGGATACGTTCCTAGAGGTCATGAAGGAGGTAAGCAAATACTTGTAAAAGAAGTAGAGCGTGATGATTCTAAAAGCGAAGAAGCAGATGAAGTACGAGTATAAAGGTAATGTATACAATTATGTAGGGGTAGGAAAGTTTAAAGACTCTACTGGTAAGTGGATTGACGCTATAATATATGAGCGTGATAACCATATGTATATGAGGGAAATAACAGACTTTATAGATAAGTTTAAAAAGGTTGTATCTTGAATAAAATGGAAAAGATTCCAACATAGCAAAATAAGCATCTTCCATGTGTAACAGATAAAGTGTATGAAATAACTCTATTCTTAATGTTTAATAGAGAATTCATGAATGATGTGTATAGAACATTTCGTATTATTAGCCGGGGCTTATAACCTCGGCTTTTTTTATTGTTTGGACGTAAGAAAAATATTTTTTTTGCAATTTAAAAACTGTTATGTGTGTATAGAAAGGAGAAACAGTGAAATAGTGCTCCCCCGCCCAAGTACGCGATCCGGGATACCCCCGTCAAAGACTCTGAGCACCTAATAAATCATCTACACCTTTCAAACGATATTAACACTTAAAACATAATCAATATGAATAGAACTCTTTGCACAATTGTCGCAGTGTCTATCATTGCGTTTGTTATTATTCTTGATGTATTTGTTATTGCATCATATTCACCAACAATGCTTTTAACTATGGGTGATCGTATCCTCCTTTGCTCTATATGGAGCATATTGTTTGGTAGTATGGCATACGGGGTATGGGAATGCAGGGCTTTATAAGCCTTGCTCCCATTTAACTAAGCAACTAATAAACACATTCTTCAATCAGATGATAATTTAATTACAAATAATTTAAACATTACAATTATGAAGACAAAGACAGTTTACAGATGCTCTGTACGACAGGGTAAAAATTATTGGGTAGCAAGCCCACAGTATGCAAGTATGGAAGATATGATGGCAGTTATGACGCCTTGGATAGCAGCAAATAAAGACTGCACAGTTCACTTCTTCCAGGAACAAGTTATCATCCCAGAGACTAATGGTCAGGCTTAATGCCTGGCTCTTAGCCTCTTAACAACTAATAAATAAGTTCTTTATACAGATGATATTAACATTTAAACATTTATAATTATGAAAGAGTTTTTAGTTATCAAGAATTACAAAGTTATGAATCCAGTTGTTGATGCATCATTTGATGATGAGGACAAGGCAAGACAGTATGCTGATTTGTGCAAATTGCGCGATGGAGGAGAGTATTGTACTGCTAAGCTTATCTAAGTAACAGGGAGCGGTGTAATGCCGCTCTCTTATCGTTTAATCAATAAATGTACAATTATGAAAAAAGTAATCATTACAACAGTATGTATTATTATTGCGTTTATCGCAGGTGTATTAACAGGCTATCACGGATGTGAATCTAAGTATCGTCTCATTAAGGCTAATGCTAACACGATACCTTACAAGATTGAGCTTATCAAAGCACAAAAGGCTGCACTTTATACAGCTGATAGTGTTATGGATAACCATCAGTTATTTGATACTGATGGCAGTGATACAATGGCTAGATATTTGCACAAAGTAGCTATTGTAGATAGTCTGTACAGCTTGGAGAACTAGGGCTTGTGCTCTAGTCTCTCTAAACAACTAAGAAATAAATTCTTCTTACATTCGAGAGAGATAGTAGAGAATACTATGAACTACAGATATTGTGGTCATATGACTCGGGCTATCTCTCGATTAATCTTATAATTGCTCTCTAAGGCACGATCTCAGTACACGCTGGGTAATTGTTCATGCAAGCTATTAGAACGCGCTGTAGGTACCTTAAAATGTGTCTGAGGACATATTGCTGTACACGCTGTACCTGGGGCATACCACATTCTCCCTTAGCAACTAATAAACATCTGCTCCTAACTAACGACACAGCAAACTTAGAAAGTTTGTTAAATCAATATTAATTATGGAGTACAAAATAGTAAGATGGTATGATGAGCGAAGAACAGTAACTCACGTACAAGGTTTTGAAAGTGCTGTATCAGAGTACAATAAGACTGATGCGGCAGACACAGTGCAATTATACTTAAAATACAATCATCTGACAATACTACTTGCGCAAAAGGAATGCTAGGGGAGACGTGCACAATCTCCCCAACTTCACACTCTTGCTTAGCAACTAATAAACAAATTCTCCTTAAAGACGAGATTAAACAAATTAAGTTGAGAATTGAGGACAATGGGTATAGATGAGGGGAATTATCTCATCCGACACACTATTGCTCCTTTTCCTCATCTTCTTTTGTTTATGCCTCATTAATATATAGCGTAATCATCAAAAACTGCAGTTATGAACACAATTATTCCAGGTTCGCAGATTGGCGCCTTTAAGACAATCTCCTTATCTATTGGTCAGGCTAAGAAGGCTAATAGAGACGGTAAAATTAGTAAGTTCTTAGTAATTGGTATGAAGAACAAGAAGTCTCTCTTGGGCAAAAAGCAGAACGTCATCTTGTTTGATGATGATCTCAGTCCTGAGATATTCGCTGTTCTTCAGAAGTATGCTACACCATCAACCGATCCTAATCATCAGGGAGGTTTCGATGTCAATCTCGCAAGCTTCAAAACTGGACCAGAATTTGCTCAGGATCCAGATACTTGGGGTCAGTTGCTCGAATTCCCTGGTGGATGCTTTGAAGAGTATGAGTTCGCTAAAGGACCGTGCTATGCTAATCAGATTGATGGTAGTCCAACACTGGATGGTAACAACCAGAAGGTAATCCGCAGCAGTATATCTGTCTTTGTGCAGATTGATTTTATCGATGCTAACGGAGTTACTCACTACATTGAGCCATACAGTAAGAATGCACAGGGTGCTCGTATGGAACAGCGCTTCTTCCGCAATCCTGTTGAAGGAACAACTACACAGCAGCCTGCATTCGACCCAACATCGCTTATGGGAGGTGGCCAGCAGCCAGCTGCACAGCAACAGCAAGCTCAGCAACCAGCTCAACAGCAGCCTGGTATGGCAGCATCGCCAGTTCCTCCAGCTCCAGGAGCTCCAGGTGCACCAACAGGTACTCCGTTCTAAACACATTGTCTCCTTAGGGAGACTTTGTGCTTGGGAAGGGTGGAGCGAAATTGATATAGTACGCGTTAAATATAATCAATATGGATAAATTCTGTTTAGTAGCTATTATGCTATTTGCTATGCAGCATTATATGATTGGTTGCTCAGTTGTTGATGTAATCGATGTAATTGATCGTGAACGTGAGGGTATGTCACGTGTTGATTATCTTGAGCTGTGTTTCTTAAACGCTCTAGATGAACATATTTCGCGAAATGTATCATTCGGAGTATACGACAAGTACTTCGACAATCTGCAGTTCTTAGAGAGAATATGGCCAGTATACCCTCTAATTTGGAAAGACAAATAAAGACGTGTAACAATTAAAACATAATCAATATGAATACTTTCAAATTTGACATTATGCTCAATGGGAGATTCGTATGCACATTAAAATACAAATATTGTGCATTATTTCCTATTAACTTCGAAGATTTAAAGAAGTTTATTCTTAGTAAGAGACCTTCTCTGAAAGGAAAAGACTATAGGATAGCAGTTTAAAAAGGTTCCATATAAATGTAAATGTCAGTTTTTTAGTGGATGAAGGTTGTAGTTGTTAAGTGTAACAACAATAAGTTTAGCGCATACCATGGTCTGTGAAGATAGTGGTATGTTTATTTTAAACTCAGCTAGGGAGAGTATAACATATTCACTGATGAGACCTAGACGAAACTACACATGTTGCATCATCGTGTAGTCTGATTTTCATTACTCAAAGCGCAATTAATAAACCCCATAATACAACGGTCTGTGAAGATAGTTGTATTAAACCGTTATCTCATGCGGTATATAAACCAGGATGACGGAGCGCCTACGCTAACGTGATAAATCGTAGGCAGTAATGTGGCGTTCATGGTCCCAAGCCCATGGCTACAACACGTGCTTATGGTACTTGCAAAGCTATAAGATGTCGATTGTAAACACAGAGGGATGACCCAAACATGTCGGTAAACCGTTTATAAAGATGTGGTTAAAAAATCACAATTAATTGGGTTTACATGTAAAACTGAATGTCCAACATGGCTTTGAGAACGTATGCGAAAGAGGCTGCGGATATTCTATGACAATCTGGAGAGACGGATAGTGGTTATTATACACTTGCTAAAGCAAGAGGGTATACTATGCACAAATTCATATAAGAGTATTGTGCTTGGCTAAAGTAAAGCGCAACATGGCGACGGTTCGAGTCCAGTAACCACTCAAGTTTGTTTTTTACCATGCCTATTTTACTTAGTGACGTAGGTTTTTATTCTCATGCTCAACGTGCTGGTCTGTGAAGATAGGCACGTTTTTATTATGTATTTAATCAATAATTATATATATGAAACAAGAACACAAATTAGTTATTACTGTAAGTAAAACAGAGTTAATTAAAAAGCTTGTTCTCCTTGCAAAGCTTGTAGATATGTATACAAGCGTCGATAGAGAGAATAAATCTTTAGTATTATCAACAGCAATAGATAAAGAAGATCGTAGCTTGGATCCTATTATTCTATTGAATAAAGAAATTGCTGACGAAGATTCACTTGGCTGGGATTTTATTAAAACTGAAAAAGTTAACGATATTGAACTTATAGTAAAATAATTATGGACAAGAACAAAATTCATGGTTTTATGGACAACCTTAACCTCTTATTAGTAGGAGCTGTATTAGGTTGTATTGTAGGTGCCTGCTTTATGTCAAATTACCATACAGGTAAGGGCAAAAAAGCAGAGAAAAAGATTGAAGCGTATGAACAGTACTATAAATGTACTGAGACGCTTTTAGACTCTCTTGATGGTACGCGAGGTCTTGATCTTATGGATACAGATCTTGCTACAGATTACGGTAGTGATTACTTGGAAGCAAAATCCAAGGTAGATAATCTAATTAACGAGTAAGTGTTATGAATGAATTCTACAAAGAAGACCACACAGAAGACATCTGGTACTCGTAAGAAATACAAACCAGGACAATTAGTTACAATCAATCATCGTGTATTTAGAATTACAAAAGAATATTTGTGCATGAATGATTGTTTGTGTTGTTTTGATGGAAATTATGAAAAATATGATTTCTGTATGGAACTACCAATAGGTTTATCTATAAAACCAATATCAAAACATAAGGGTTGAGTTGCATCAACCCTAAGTGTTTAATGTAGCCGTAGGGAGTCCAAAGCCTCCAAAGGGAAACCGAATTACAGATGGAACACAAAACTCAAGTATAGGTGAGAAGTAGTCCTATACAAGTAAATAATGTTTAAATTATCAAAATTATGAACATTTTAGAGAAGTTGGTGGGTAATGATTACCCAAAAGTTGAAACAGCTATTTTTGCTGATGGTGCTACAACAATTGTGACAGTATCTTGCATATTGTCTCCTAACCACGTCGATCTTGACTCTCCAAGTTACGTGGAGACTAAGTTCAAGAAGCATGTTCCAATTCTTAAGGAGATTGGAGTTACGAAGAACCAGGAGACTGATGAGCAGTCTATCAACGTAACAGTTGAAGTAGATGGTAAGTTCAATGGTATCACTCATCTGAACCACCTTGTACGCATCGCTGCCGCTATCAGTAGTATTGCAGAGGAGAAGCTCAGTGAGCCTGAGACTATCAAGAACATCGGAATGGATTGCAAACCGTTTATTCATGCAGATGATGAGTCAGAAGAAACACAAGCAGACGCATAACCAAGCAGTTAAGCCACAGTCAGCAAAAGGGAAACCTGATGCTGAGTATCTTAACTACAAGGTAGTTGCTAAGGAGGGAGGATCTACAATGATCCTCTCTTCTGGATTAAGTAAGGTTAATGCTAAGTCTCTTGAGAACACTTTGAGCAGTTATATTAATAACAAGCATGCAAATGTTCCAGGAGCTGGCAAGACGAGTGTTAGATTCTTAACAATTCATTAATATGATTAGTATTGTAATTGAAGACAACAAAGAAGTCGACATAAAGACAACAAAAGGTCTTGAGGAGACAGAACTTGCTGCAAATGCTGCAATTGAAATCATGCGTAATATGGTAGGTCAGCACGAACCAAAAGATAACGGAAAGTGCGATCTCGTATTAACATGGGTAGACCAGAATCGCAAACTAATTGCAGTTAAAGAAATGAAAGAAAATATGGATCTTTGGCTAAAAGATGCTAAAGGCTATATTGATTCTTACTGCGCTGGCAAGAAAGTTATATTTTTTACAGGCAATGAAGACGAAGTAGAAAAAGTTGCAAAAAAGTTCGACTCTTCTGAATGTTTAAGAGTTTGTATATCAAAACATTAAAGTATGACGGCAAATCTTTGTGAAAAACCAGACAATCATGGAGCTGGTTGGGTTATAGCAGTAGTTATAATAACTATGCTTTTATTCGTTACCGCAAAGTGTCATGCGCAGCAAAAAGCAGCGATTGACACTATGATCTGTAAGGTTGAATGTATTAAGCAAATAGTACAACAACCTAGTTCTAACGGTAAAACCGTTAAGTATATGGCTGTATATGTTGATAAGTCAGCAGGATTCTCAGAGGTTATTCCAATCTCAAAGAGTGTTGTTGATTACATCAATACGTGCAAGCAATTCTCTATTGAGCCAACACTTGGTATTAGACTGAGAAATGGCGTAATTACGTCTATTGTTCGATATAAAGTTAAATTTGTACACAAATGAAATTTCAGAAGAATGATGTAGTTCGTCGAGTTCTGCCAAGTGGAACAATGGTGGGTGGTTTGATGGTGGTCATCACTGCAGCTGGTGGCAAATGCACAGCTGTTAGAGATGTATCAACTGGAAAATGTTGTATATATAAGTCAAGCAGTCTTGAAAAGATAGAAACTACAAAAATTATGGTTGGAGAAAGTGATATGAACAAGATTAACGCTATGAAAGGAGTTGGTTCGTTCTATCATGAAGTATCCTATGTGTATGATAAATTATACGCAAATCCTACAAAATTTGTATGTTTCATCCTAGCTAAGAACGGAGAAACTATACATAGAACATTTCATCTTGGAGAAGTATCTAGAGTACTACGAAAAGTTGGCGAAACCATTAAAGGTTATCAAATCGTTCCAGTTAAAAAGCCAATGTATAAACTACAATTGATTGGTGAACTATGAGTAAAAAACTTAGTCCTGGCAGAATATACAAAGTAAACAGTGTCATTGTTAGGGCTAAACGTCAATACAACTGCAAGGGATGTATCTTTAATAATCCTTTTTCTTGTCCAAGAGTAAGCGATTCAAAGAATTTGGATAATGAAGAGCCATTATCTTGCATTGAAGACGGAATAATTTTTATTAGTCCTTAATTATGGCAAAGAGAAGAAAGAATGGACAAATGTCCGAATCTGAACTTGAGTTGCGTCGTTTTCATAGCGATGTAAGAAAACTTAAGAAAGTATGTAGAGATAATAACATCGCATTGTTAGAGTTTGATGAAGCTCTTAATGATGATGTATGCATATTGTCTCGGAGTGAGTATGAGGTTGGATCTGCAAAAGAATATCTTAGCAATAGTCTAGAGAGTTACTTTGTGCATGATTCAGATTTTAGTAGAACTCAACAATTACTAGATCATGAGTAGATTAATATATTTAGGTGGAAGCTTATTGATTATGTTAGCTTCATTTTATCCACTACTTAGCCTTATAAAGGCATTAGGTAATGTGCGAGAGATAAGTACACTTGCTATTGGTCTCATAGTAGTATGGTTAGTAGTTGCTTTGATTTTTGGCCTTCTATTATTCTATTTCACGTGGAATGATATAATAGAAGAGGAGGAGGAAAAATATATTTAGTTGCATTTCAAGGGGACAGTTTATACTGTCCCCGAGATTTATTAGGTTAAAGGCCTACATAACAGTTCAAGTCTGTATAAAATCACAAGCTGAAGAGCTTAGTACTTCTTTAATAAGTTAAGGCTCCTTATAAAAGCCTAAAGCGCTAAGTGTCTTAGTGGCAAGTGCATACTCTGCTAGCAAGTGGAGAGGAGAGGAAGTAGCGACCCTCAGGCACATTTTGGACTTGTAGCTCAGCTGGTTAGAGCAACAGACTCATAATCTGGAGGTCCTAGGTTCAAACCCTAGTTGGTCCACAAGAAGGAAGAGGTTGACGGCGTTCCTAGTAATACGCTGCAATTGGTGGATGGGCATACTTAATATCGCACTAGGTGTATGCAGTATTCCTTCTTCCGATACATTAGCTCAGTTGGTAGAGCAATAGATTTTTAATCT
>ERZ1023843.22-NODE-22-length-32581-cov-13.408166_pt1 | contig 32581 bp, 22 predicted proteins | sample MGYA00380384_ERZ1023843 | MGnify/ENA primary metagenome ERZ1023843 (study PRJEB33179, sample SAMN07448989) | human gut metagenome | biome: Human-gut; feature: Human associated habitat; material: Faeces | host: Homo sapiens | place: India: Bhopal | collected...
GGTGTAGTGCGAAACTCTACAAATAAACGAATCAACCACATACGCATGCACTCATCAAAACCACCAACGAGAAAGACAATCTCAGCGCGTGTTTCCTATTGAGTTTCATATGTTTCCTCACTGTTGTTCTTATTTCGCAAAGTTACGAATATGCCAGTTTCATAAAACAGGATAACAAAACCATAATGAGCAAGAAACAACTAAGTCTACCATGGCAGGGAAGAGATTGAAGCAAGTTTCACCCCCTCCACGACACAAGAGTCTCCCCGCATGCTTTTGGCACGCTGCAAGAGAGACGTCGGCCATGGCAACTTGAAGTTTATCCAGTTTAGATAAATAGCCTTGCTCACTTCACCTTCGCCTTCTCGGCGTTTCTCAACCCCGTGACGTTGGTCATGAAGGCCTTTGCCGAGCCAAACTTCAGGTGCAGGTCAAGGCGGACGGGTATGTGGTTTTCATCGTCCGACACGAAGAAGTCAACTATCTTCTCCCACTTGTTGCTGTCGTCGTCCTTGTCCATGTAAGCCAGTTTAAGGCAGCGGTAAGTGTGTCCGTTGTCGGCCTTTATGTTCACTACGCCTTGATAGCGCAGCTGCGCGGCATAGACCTTCCGTCCGTCCACTATCGGGAAGTTGACGGCATAGCCTTTCTTCCATCCCGTGGGATTGAATGAGCGCGCGCGCATGAAGATGCTCATCATGTCGTAAACACATTCGTTGAGCGTGTGTTGCGACCTCGAATGAGTGCCGTCGTGCTTCAACCTGTGCTGCTTCACGTGGCACTTGCCGTTTGGATAGGTGTAATACACCTCGTCCACCGTGTAGCGCTTGCCCTCCTTGGCTCCCTTGCGATAGTAGAGCGGTGCCATGTCGAGCGTGTTGTAGCACAGCAGCGTGTCGCGTAGCACGAAGAAGCGGTCGGCGCGCTTGTTGCCTCTCGTTATCAAGCTTCCCTTGTAAGCCTGCTTGCCAAGGAACCTTGTCTGGTCGATGTCGAAGGAGGCGGTACCCACCTTCACCCAAACAAACTTCCAGTTGAAATAAAGGTTGTAGGAAAGTCGCTCGCCCGACTTGAACGCCGTGTTGCGGAACGTGCACTGCGCCGAGGCCGACACCGAGAAAAGCGCGAGCAATGAGAGAAGCGATATCTTAATACGTCTTGTTGCTTGTGTCATCTTGTTTTCCTGATAAGTCATTGTCATTATTATCCTTAAATTAAAAAACAATTATCATTATCGCCTTTGTCAAAGCTTCGGTACATACTGTATGCCGAGCTTTTTGGCACGGTCGAGGTTCTTGTGCTGTATGGTCTTCTGCTTGTCGGCCTTCTGCTTTGTTATGGCCTCCGGCTTTTGCCGCCACAGCTGTCTCGCCGTTGGGTCCCACGTGAGCGTGAGGTCCCACTTTTCCTTGCATTCTATCACATCCGGGTCATAATACACCTCCTCAGGCTCCACGCCCTTGTCGTAGTCGCCAGTGTCCCAACGGTGATTGTCGTTGGCGTCCACTATCACGCGCATGTAGTATTTCCCGGCCTTGAGATAATAGAACTCCGCCTGGCCATTGTCGGTGTATGCCTCCTTCACCGTCTTGCCCGAACCGTCGAGCAACTGGGCTATGACATGCTTTCCGCTCATGCCCGACAGGGTCATCAATATGGAAGCGTAAGAGTCGTTGGGGCGCACCTTCAGCCCAAGCTTAAGCTTTTTCGACACCTCGCCATACAAGGAGGCGAACGTGGCGCTGTCGGCCTCGAGGCTGTACTCCATTCCCGGCCTCCACTCGGCGAGCAACCGGTAACTCCTGCTGTCTATCTTGCGCAGCTCATAGCGTTCGGCATACCAAAGCGAGTCGTTCTCGGGATGTGAATAAAGGTGTATGTGGGCGGTGTCCACCGGCACCAACGGCACGTCGCTGCTTATCGTCACGTTTTGGTCAGGATCCATGTCGCCGGAAGGCGTTATCTTCAGTTTCAGTTCCTCACGCGGCATCACGCTGTCGTAGTCCAAGCCTTTCTTTTTCCTCTTTTCCTGCTCCTTCTGCCAGGCCTTCCGCTTTTTCTCGGCGTCTTTCACGCGTTTCTCATACGAGGTCTTGGCAATGAGCTGGAGCGTGTCTACCTGCTCGCGCAGCACGCCCACGGTGTCGGTGATGTTGTGCACCACCTGCATCCTCAGCGTGTCTTGGTTCACGAGGGCGGTGTCGCGAATCCAATACACTATGGTATCGCGCTTTTCCGTAGGCTCCACGAGGAAGGCGTTGTCGGAGTTGAAGTTAAGTCCTGTTATCCTTGGCAGCGCGTTGTCGCCGTAGCTGTAGAACAGCGTGAAATGGTTGGCGTCGGTGCGGTCGCTCTTCACGAGATACCTGTTGGTCAGTATCTCGTTGAAGGCGCGCAGGCAGATGTCATCGGGAAGGAAGTGGGTGTAGCCCGTCACGTTGATGGAGGCTATGTGCAGCGAGTCGGTCCAGATGGTGTCTTGCCGCGTGTCGGCCTTGAACGACGGCTCCACGATGTCGTGGTTGAAAGCCAGCATCTCGCTCTTCTGGTTGAACATGTAGTTGCCATCGGCGTCCTGCAAGGCATACACGCGGTATTTGCCCGGCGCAATGCCCTTTATGGTGAAGTGTCCGCGCGAGTCGGTTCTCGACACCCTCATCATCGGCTTCTTCTGGAATGCCGAGTCGCTGAGGTCGTCGTAGAGTCCCACCAAGATGCCTTTCACGGGTTCCAGGTCTTCTGCCCCGACTACATATCCCGACACTTGCAAGGTGTCGATATGGTCGCCCGTGGAGAAGGTGTAAGCGTAGTCGCCGAGAGGGTTTCCCTCGTTGTTGTCGCTTATGGCGTTGGAGAAGTCAATGGTGTAAGTGGTGTTTGGCTTCAGCGAGTCTACAAGCTGCACGCTTATGCGCTTGCCCTCGCCCTTTATCTCTGGAGCCTCGAGCTGCGGTGGCGACACCACCACGTTTTCCGTGGGGTTGTCTATCTTTATATACTCATCAAAATTGATGAGCACCTTTTTCTTCTTCACGTTTGTCGCCCCTTCGGCGGGATCGGCGCCAATGACCCTTGGCGGTGTCTCGTCGAACCATCCGCCGTCGGGGTTTCCCATGCGCGCGCAACCTTGCAAGAGCAGAAGCATGAGAAAGCTCGCAACCGACAACGCTCCCATGAGCATCGCCGTCCTGCCCTTGTCTATGTTTCGTTTGTTGACAATCATAAAACGTCTGTCAAAGTCTATTTCTGTCTATAACAGTCTATTCCTGTCTATCATTGTCTATCATTGCCCCTTGTAGTTGCCGTTAAGCTCAAGCAGCTCGTCCATGTTCTTCCTCGAGTTGCTCAGCCTTGGCACCTTGTGCTGTCCGCCGAGCTTGCCCTTGGCCTTGAGCCATTCCTCAAACAGGTGCGGATGCGCCTTCACCACCTCAAGGTGCTGTAGCGTGACGTCATGGAAGCGCTTGGCCTCGTAGTCGGAGTTGATTTCCTGCAACTTGCTGTCGAGGCAATCGGCAAACGCCTTCATGTCGTCGGGCTCCTTCGAGAACTCTATGAGCCACTGGTGGCGGCACTTGGCGTTTTCGTCCATGTAAACCGGGGCGGCGGTGTATTCAAGAATCTGCGCCCCGGTGCGCTCGCAAGCGTAGGCAAGGCCCTTCTCGGCGTTGTCCTGGATGAGCTCCTCACCGAAGGCGTTGATGAAATACTTGGTGCGGCCGGTGATGACAAACTTGTATGGCCGCGTAGAGGTGAAGGTCACCGTGTCGCCTATCATGTAGCGCCACAACCCGCACGAGGTGGATATCACCATGGCGTAGTTCTTGCCGGTCTCCACGGCTTCCAGCGGCACGATGTCGGGGTTAGGCTTGCCCACGTCTTCCATGGGTATGAACTCGTAGAACACGCCATAGTCGAGCATGAGGAGCATGGAATGGTCGTTGGGGTCGTCTTGTATGCCGAAGAATCCCTCCGAGGCGTTGTAAGTCTCCATGTAGTGCATCTTCCGCGACGTGATTATCTCCTCGTACTGCTTGCGGTATGGCTCAAATGCTATGCCGCCATGGAAAAAGACCTCAAGGTCTGGCCACACGTCCTCGACGTGCTTCTTGCCCGACAGCTCCAGCATCCTCACGAGCACGCTCAGCATCCACGATGGCACGCCCGATATGTTGGTCACGTTCTTGCCCATGCACTCACGGGCTATGCGGTCGCGCTTCAGCTCGAAGTCGGAGAGCAAGGCGGTGCGCTTCTTGGGCACGCGGAAGAGGTTGACCACGGGGTTGATGTTCTCTATCAATATGGCTGAGAGGTCGCCCACGAGCGAGCCTTCCACGTTGTAGTTGGGCGAGTGGCTTCCGCCGAGGATGAGCGACTTGCCGTCGAACAGGCGGCTGTCGGGATTGTTGCGCAGGTAGAGCGCCACCACGTCGGAGCCGCCCTTGTAGTGGATGTTGTGAAGTCCAGCCGACGACACGGGTATGAATTTCGACTTGTCGTTGGTCGTGCCCGACGACTTGGCGTACCATCTCACCAGTCCCGGCCACAGCACGCTTGACTCGCCGTGGCGCATGCGGTCTATGTCGCCTTTCAGCTCTTCATAAGTGTTTATGGGCACGCTCTTCATGAAGTCGTCGTAGCCTTTGATGTTCACAAACGCGTGCGAACGGCCATATTCCGTGTCGCGTCCCTTGGAGACAAGGTAGTTCAACACCGAGCGTTGCAGTTGCTCGGGTTCAGTGAAGTGCTTCTCGAGCTCTTTCTGTCGGGGGCTGAAAAACTTACTTGCTATCTTTGTAAGACTCATTTTGACAAATCAATACTATTATGGTGTGCAAATTTAAGCTAAAAGAACGACAATGACAAAAAAAATCTCATGTTTATGGTTTTGGCACATTTTATTGTAGTAACTTTGTGTCATATTCCATGAAATAACAATAAAGGAAAAACTGTACAACTTTTTTTTAATCTCATGAAAAACATTAAGCACACTATCGTCTCCGTGTTGCTTTTGCTCGTAGCGGTGGTTACCGCGAGCGCGCAAATGCCCATCAAGACGATACCAGTGGACACGGCTTTCCGCATCGGCAAGCTGCCTAACGGACTGACCTACATCATCCGTCACAACAATTGGCCGGAGCACCGCGCCAATTTCTACATCGCGCAAAAGGTGGGTTCGCTCGAGGAGAACGAGGACCAGCGCGGTCTCGCCCACTTCCTCGAGCACATGGCCTTCAACGGCTCCGACCACTTCAAGGGCAACGACCTCATTGAGTGGTGCCGCTCAAAGGGCATTGAGTTTGGCCGCGACCTCAACGCCTACACTTCGATAGACCAAACGGTCTACAACATCGACAACGTGCCCACCACGTCGGCCTCGACCCTCGACTCGTGCCTGCTCATCCTGCGCGACTGGTCGTGCGGCCTGCTGCTGGAGCAAGACGAGATCGACAAGGAGCGTGGCGTCATACACGAGGAGTGGCGACTGCGCACGTCGGCGCAGAGCCGCATGCTGGAGCGCAACCTCGAGAAGCTATACCCAGGCTCCAAGTACGGCAAGCGCTACCCCATCGGCTTGATGTCGGTGGTTGACAACTTCAAGCGCAAGGAGCTCGTGGACTATTACCACAAGTGGTATCACCCAGACCACCAGGGCATCATCGTGGTGGGCGACGTCGACGTGGACAAGACGGAAGCGGAGATAAAGAAGCTCTTCGGAGGCATCAAGAACCCCGACAACGAGGCGAAGATAGTGGAGGAGCCAGTGCCCGACAACGCCGACCCTATCGTCATCATCGACAAGGACAAGGAGTATCAGCAGTCGGTGGTGATGCTGATGATGAAGCACGACACCGATCCCGACTCAATAAAGCAGAGCATAGAGTACACTCTCTCGCAATACGTGAAGCAGGCCGCCTTAGGCATGCTGTCAACACGCTTCGCCGAGGCCGCGCAGAAGGCTGATTGCCCGTTCGTGGGCGCGTCGGCCGGCGACGGCAACTACATTTTCGCCAAGACGAAAGACGCCTTCTCGCTCAACGTGGCGCCAAAGGACATGGGCAAGACGGCTGACGCCGTGAAGGCCGCCTACCTCGTGGTGAAACAGGCTGCCGACCATGGCTTCACGGCCACGGAATACGCACGCTTCAAGGAGTCGATGCTCTCCTCGCTCGACAAGATGTGGGAAGGCCGCGACAAGCGCAGCAACACGTCGTTCTACAACCAGGCACTCGGATGGTTCCTCAGCAACGAGCCTATGCCTTCGTTGGAGTTCAACTACAAGATGATGAAGCAGGTCGTGCCAATGATTCCGCTGGAGGCCATCAACCAGGTGCTGCCGCAGCTCGTGGCAAAGAGCGACAGCAACCTCGTGATACTCAACTTCAACAACGAGAAGGAAGGGGCCGTCTATCCCACTGCCGACCAGCTGCTGGGCGCAGTGCACGAGGCAAGGGCCACGAAGGTCGACGCCTACGTGGACAACGTGAAGAACGAGCCCATCATGAAGAACCTGCCCAAGCCCGGAAAGATAAAGAAGGAGGTGAAGAGCAAGAAGTTCGACTACCAGATACTGTCGCTCTCCAACGGCGTCACCGTGCTGCTGAAGAAGACCGACTACAAGAAAGACCAAGTGACCATGAGCGGAACGGGAGGCTCTGGCGAGGGCAACTACGGCAAGGCCGACTTCGCCAACCTGCAGATGTTCAACAGCGTCATCGACAACAGTGGCCTCGGCGACTTCGGCTCAATAGAGCTGGGCAAGGCACTCGCCGGAAAGATAGCCAACGCGTCGCTCAGCATGGGCGCGAGGAAGATGAGCCTGGGCGGAAGCGCCACGCCTAAGGACGTGGAGACGATGCTCCAACTCGCCTATCTCTACTTCACCAACATAAAGAAAGACCAAGACGCCTTCAACAGCCTCATGCAGCAAAACGAGGTGGAGCTGAAGAACCGCGACCTCGACCCGACAACGGCTTTCTCCGACTCGATAACCAAGACTGTCTACGACAACAACTGGAGGATGCGCCCGTTCCTGCTGAAAGACCTCAAGAACGTGTCATACGACCGCATACTGCAGATGGCCAAGGAGCGCACTGCCAACGCCAACGGCTGGGTGTTCGAGATCATAGGCAACTTCGACGAGGCCACCATCCGCCCACTCATCTGCCAGTATCTCGGCTCGCTGCCATCAAAGGGCAAGAACCCCGAAGGCAAGCGTGAGGTGGTACCCACAAAGAAAAACGTCGACAACACGTTCACCCGCAAGATGGAGACTCCAAAGTCGATGGCGCAGATACTGTGGTTCAACTCATCTATGCCTTACTCCATGGAGCGCGGCATCCAGGCTTCCATCACGGGCCAGGTGCTCTCCATGGTCTACCTCAAGCAGATTCGCGAGGAGGCCAGCGCGGCCTACAGCTGTGGAGCGCAAGCCGGCATGAGCCAGGCGCAAGACGGCTACCACATGGCGCAAATAGCGGCCTACTGCCCCATGAAGCCTGAGAAGAAGGACATTGCCATACAGATAATGAACCAGGCCGTGAAGGACCTCGCCGTGAAATGCGACGCCGAGATGCTCAGCAAGGTGCAGAAGCTCATGCTCAAGCAGTATGACAGCGCGCTGAAGACCAATGGCTATTGGGCAAGCGTGGTCTGGGACAACTACACCATGAACCGCGACGAGCACACCGACTACGTCAACACCGTGAAGGCCCAGACCCCGGAGAAGATTTCCGCATTCGTGAAGGAGTTCCTCGCCGGTGCCAACAAGGTGAGCGTAATCATGCTGCCGGAATAAGCACGACACGCCAACATATTTTATAATGAAACGGGGTGCGCCTTTGGCGTGCCCCGTTTTTTTGTTGCGGCCCGAATGGGAATGGCATTGCATAATGATAATAATATTTTACAAATGGTCGTCTGAGAATCGATTTTTTTCAACCAAGCCGTCTCTTGGTTGTAAATGACGCGATTATGGGCCATTTTGGTAAACTACTGGCTATCAAGAGATTATGTTTTTAGAGGTTTTTCGGCGTTGCAAATCCGCTAAAAAGCCGTCGCCGTTACAGTGTAATCGCGTTGCCGTTACGGTGTAATCGCGTCGCCGTTACGGTGCAATCGCGTTGCCGTTACAGTGTAATCGCGACGCGATAACGCCGTAACGGCAAAAATTTTTAGCCGAAAACCGGCTGACGGTGTTGCCAAGAGGCGGAAGGCTACCCTTTTTCCGCTCTAAATGCACCTGTTTTCAAGTGTTAAATTTTGGCAATAATAATTTACATTTCCGCGCGCGTGAATGTCGCTTGTCGTGGATTAACACAAGGCCGCATTGCCTTCTTTACGTAACCCATCACTCCAAATTCAGGAAGAGTCAAAAAATATGGGCTTTTTGGCGACGACAAGCCACGCACCGATGATTATGGCTCAACCTCTGCCAGCGATTATGACCATGACATGGGTGACGATTATGACCCAATAGAAATAGACGACTATATAGAAGAGGAAGAAGACTATTGAGCAAAACACGGTTTTGATTGAATAGTTAGCCCGATAATTGCCCGACAATGGCATAAAACAAAGGAAAAGGCTTTGCCAATTCAAAGAATGTGAGTAACTTTGCAGTCCAATAAAAATATGTTTAACAATTGTGGAAGGATTTGGCTGCTTGCAACCACACAAAAAAATGCTAAAACTGGGAAATGTCCCTCAGATTTCACAGTTACTTGCGTTGGTCCACGTAAAAAAGTAATGCAACAATGAGTTATTTGTTTTCTTCAGAGTCAGTGTCGGAAGGTCACCCCGACAAGGTAGCCGACCAGATTAGCGACGCGCTACTCGACCAATTTCTCGCTTACGATTCACAGTCTCACTGCGCCATCGAGACATTCAACACCACGGGTCAGGTAATCATAATGGGCGAAGTCCGCTCAAAAGAATATATCGACCTGCAAACAATTGCGCGCAAGACCATCAACAAGATTGGCTACACCAAGTCGGAATATCAGTTCGACGGCAATTCGTGCGGCGTTCTCACCGCCATACACGAGCAAAGCGACGACATAAACCGTGGCGTGTCGCGCCAGGAGGAAGATGAGCAAGGCGCGGGCGACCAAGGCATGATGTTCGGCTATGCCGTAAACGAGACCGAGAACTACATGCCGGCCACGCTCGACCTCGCACACCTCATAGTGCGCACGCTTGCCGACATTCGCAAGGAGGGCAAGGAGATGACATACCTCCGCCCCGACTCCAAGAGCCAGGTCACGATAGAATATAGCGACAACGGCGTGCCACAGCGCATCGACACCATCGTGGTGTCGACCCAACACGACGACTTCGTGAAACCCGCCGACGACACACAAGAGGCGCAGCTCAAGGCCGACGAGGAGATGCTCGGCAAGATTCGCGAGGACGTACTCAACATTCTCATACCTCGCGTGAAGGCACAGCTCGGCGAGAAAGTGCTCGCGCTGTTCAACGACGACATAAAGTATTATGTCAACCCTACCGGCAAGTTCGTGATAGGAGGCCCCCACGGCGACACCGGACTCACGGGCCGCAAGATCATTGTGGACACCTATGGAGGCAAGGGCGCCCATGGCGGTGGCGCGTTCTCGGGCAAAGACCCGTCGAAGGTGGACCGCTCGGCCGCTTACGCCGCACGCTACATCGCCAAGAACATGGTGGCGGCTGGCGTGGCCGACGAGATGCTGGTGCAGCTCGCCTACGCCATTGGCGTGGCCGAGCCGGTGAGCGTGTATGTAGACACCTACGGCAAGAGCCATGTAGGCATGAGCGACGGCGAGATAGCGAAAAAGATAAAAGAGATGTTCGACTTGAGACCGCACGCCATTGAGCGCACGCTCAAACTGAGACAGCCCATGTATCTCGAGACCGCTGCCTATGGCCACATGGGAAGGAAGAACGAGGTGGTGGAGAAGACCTTCACCTCCCACTACCATGAGACGAAGACCATGAAGGTGGAGCTCTTCACGTGGGAGAAACTCGACCAAGTGGACAGGATAAAGAAGGAGTTTGGCTTGTAGACCACAATAAATAAAGGCCTGCGGACAAATAAACGAAAATGATAACAGAGCAAGACTCAGCACAAGTGGCCGTGCAACCGGAGGTTACCTCGCGGAGCACGGCACCAACCCACCATGAAGGATGGCACTCGCCGGCGCAAATCCTGTCTTGGCTGCCCAAGACAGCGACGCCCTGGCAACAAGACTCGGCGATAAGGGCCAATTATAAATTCGTGGAGAAAGACTGGCTGCACATGCACAACCCCATGCGCACGCCAACCACGAAGGCTGACCCGAAATTTTCGGGCAACCTCGCCAAGCCGCTTTACCATAGCCACTCGCTCGTGCAACCCGACTCGATTTACCGGCCCGAATACGCCGTATATCGACATGGTGTAGCGGGCGATCCCGTGCCATACACCATAGCCGGAGACTCGTTGATTACCTCGGTGCTGCTGTTTTGCTTTGTCATTGCCACCATCACCATAGCACAAGCGGGACATTTCCTGGAACGGCAATTCAAGAACTTCTTCCGCACGCAAAGGGAGGGGACAACGGTAATAACCGAGACAAGCAGCGAGATGAGATTCCAGCTCTTCCTCGTGGCACAGACGTGCATGCTGCTCGCGCTGATACTCTTCATCTATTCGCACGACTTCGCCAAGGAGTCGTTCTCGATAGCTCATTACCAGATATTGGGCCTCTTCGCAGCCATCAACGTGGGCTATTTCACCGTGAAATTCCTGCTATACAGCATCGTGGACTGGGTGTTCTTCGACAAGAAAAAAAATATACAATGGATGAAGTCTTTCATCTTCATAATATCCACTGAGGGCATACTTCTTTTCCCCATCGTGTTGCTGTTCGCCTTTTTCCACATAAGTGTCAGCAGCGCGGTCATTTACACACTTTTAGTAGTCTTTATATCCAAGTTATTGTCTTTTTATAAGACATATATAATCTTTTTCGCGAGGAACGCTGCCATTCTGCAAAGTTTTTTGTACTTTTGTGCACTTGAACTAATGCCGTTAGGAATACTTTGGGGTATAATAATGGCAACAAGCGAATATTTAAAGACAATTTTTTAGGACAAAATAGGATAATTTCATAGGATTCAAATTCAAGATGATAAAGAAGATTCTGATATCCCAACCGAAACCAACAAGCGAGACCTCACCCTACTTTTCTTTGGAGAAAGAATATGGGGTGGAATTGGTGTTCAGACCGTTCATCAAGGTGGAAGGACTTACCAACTTGGAATTCCGTCAGCAGAAAGTCAGCATTCTCTCACACACGGCCGTGGTGTTCACGTCACGCCATGCCATCGACTTCTTCTTCAAACTGGCAAAAGAGCTGCGTCTCAACATACCAGAGGAGATGAAGTATTTCTGCGTCACGGAGACAATCTCACTTTACATCCAGAAATACGTGCAATATCGCAAGCGCAAGGTCTTCTTTGGCACCAGCGGTCGCATAGACGACCTCATACCACTGATGGTCAAGCACAAGACGGAAAATTATCTCGTGCCACTGAGCAGCGTGCACAGCGACGACATAGCCAAGAAGCTCACCGCTAAGGGACTGCGCTTCACCGAGTGCGTGATGTATCGCACGCTCTCCGACCCGTTCACTGAGGAAGAAATCAAGCATTTCGACTACGACATGCTTATCTTCTCCACACCTACGGGCGTGAAATACCTGACACAGGCTTTCCCTGACATGAAGAAGGACCAAGTGAAGATAGGCGTGTTTGGCCCTGTCACGGCAAAAGCCATCAAGGACGCCAACCTCAACGTGGACCTCATGGCAGGCACGCCGGAGTATCCTTCCATGATTAGCGCGTTGAAGGATTTCCTCGACAAGGAAAACGGAAAGAAAGCATAAAGCGTCAAACCATCACAAACATGGGGAACACATTGCCAAAAACCGAGCGACTGTACCACAAGAAAACCATAGACAGTCTCTTCAAGGGCGGTAAGAGCAAAAGCATGACAGCCTTTCCGCTCCGCTTGCTGTATATGCCCATGGAAGATGGCGACCGCTGCGAAATGCTCGTCTCGGTGCCAAAGCGCAACCTGCACCGCGCCAACAAGCGCAATCGCGTGAAAAGGCAGGTGAGGGAGGCTTACCGCACTCACAAGGACATCGTGGGCGACAAGCGTCTTGCCATGGCGTTTATTTGGCTCGACGCAAAACTGTGGGACAGCGCCGACGTGGAACAACGAGTGGAGAGCTTGCTCACCAGGGTAAAGGAGAAGACAAATGAAAACGGCTAAAAGGTTAATGGGAATCGTCAGCCACGCCATGTCGTGGTTGCTCGTCCTGCCGATAGTCTTTTACCAAAAGTTCATCACTCCCTATACTCCGGCCTCATGCCGATTCACGCCGACTTGCTCGGAATACGCGAGGCAGGCGATAATGAAGCATGGACCTATCAAGGGGCTTGCGCTCGCCATTTGGCGCATACTGAGATGCAATCCGTGGGGTGGCAGCGGTTACGACCCTGTGCCTTGAACCTGTGTCAAAAGCTCGCAAGCCACAACGACATAGCTATTAAAGAATATTCCCGCCTCACAAATGGGGGGAGCATAAAGAAAAACCAATATCAATGAAAAATTTTGTTGAAGAACTGAAATGGCGCGGCATGCTGGCTCAGATTATGCCAGGCACCGAGGAGTATCTGCAAACTCATCTCGTGTCAGCCTATCTCGGCACAGACCCTACCGCCGATTCCCTTCATATCGGCCACCTGTGCGGAATAATGATGCTCCGCCACTTGCAGAGCTGCGGACACAAGCCTTACCTCCTCGTGGGCGGGGCAACGGGCATGATTGGCGACCCTTCGGGCAAGAGCCTTGAGCGCAACTTGCTCGACAGCGACACGCTCTACCACAACCAGGAGGCCATAAAGAAGCAAGTGTCAAAGTTCCTTGACTTCGACAGCAACGAGCCTAACAAGGCTGAGCTCGTGAACAACTACGACTGGATGAAGGACTACAAGTTCCTCGACTTTGTTCGCGACGTTGGCAAGCATATCACCGTGAACTACATGATGGCAAAGGAGAGCGTGCAGCAGCGTCTCAACGGCACGGCTCGCGACGGCCTCTCGTTCACCGAGTTCACATACCAGCTGCTTCAAGGCTACGACTTCCTGTACCAATACCAGCACTACGGCGTGCGTCTCCAGCTTGGCGGCAACGACCAATGGGGCAACATGACCACGGGAACAGAGCTTATACGTCGCACGCTTGGCAACGAGGCGGAGGCTTTCTGCCTCACCTGCCCTCTCATCACCAAGGCCGACGGAAAGAAGTTCGGAAAGACGGAGAGCGGCAACGTTTGGCTTGACCACAAGCGCACCACTCCATACGCGTTCTACCAGTTCTGGCTCAACGTGAGCGACGACGACGCGGAGCGTTACATCAAGATTTTCACCGACCTCGACCAAGAGACCATCGCGCAGCTTGTGGAAGAGCACAAGCAGGATCCTGGACGTCGCGTACTGCAGCGCCGTCTCGCCGAAGAGGTTACAACGATGGTACACTCTAAGGAGGCTCTCGACATGGCCATCGCGGCATCTAACATCCTGTTCGGCAAGGCCACGAAAGACCAGTTGGCAAGCCTCGACGAGGCTACGCTGAACGACGTGTTCAAGGATGTGCCTCACTACGACTTGCCAAAGGCGCAACTCGGCGGCAAGGCCATTGACCTGTTCTGCGCCGATGGTTTCAACATCTTCCCATCAAAGGGCGAGATGCGCAAGCTGGTCAAAGGCGGCGGCGTAAGCCTCAACAAGGAGAAGCTCACGGCTTTCGACCAAGAGATTACGTCGGAAGACCTCATAGACGGGAAGTACCTCCTCTTGCAGAAAGGAAAGAAAAACTACTTCCTCATCACCGTGAAGTAAGCACACCGTGAAGTAAGCACACGGTGAAGTAAGCACACGGTGAAGTAAGCACACGGTGAAGTAAGCACACGGTGAAGATATAAGCATAAAGAGCCAACCATCAGGTTTACGGTTGGCTACGGAAATACAACAATGAAAGCAGGGCGACCCATCATCGGGCCGCCCTGCTTTTTTTTATTCTCTCAAATTTATGTTTAGAGGTGTTCTCCGTTTAGAGTTGGAACTTGTAGCCAATCGTTACCTGGAACACGCTGTTCTTGCTGTCAAGGCCGTCAAACGCCTTTGTCACGCCCCAGTTGTAACGTGCATCAAGCACCACATTGCTAATCTCGTAAGAGAGACCTACAGGAATGGACAGAGCCACAGACTTGATGCCATCATAGTCTTTCTTGCTTGAGCTCGTGGTGTTGCCATCAACAGTGACGCTGTTGCCAACGTTAAAACCAGGCTGCACGCCAACCTTAACGGCAAGGCCCTTTGTGAGGTAAACGTTTGCCAAGATAGGCACGTTGATGTAGTCGAGCTTGATCTTGTTGTCGGAGTTCTTCATCTAGAAACCCTCCTGAGAGTAGTTCACGCCAAGAGAGAGCGAGAAGATGTCTGAGGCTTGATACTCCCCCTCAAGACCTCCCACGAAACCGATGCGGCTTGTAGTGCCCTGAATGTCGGTCATGTCAGCGATGCTGATACCAGCCTTTGGCTGCAGTGAGAAAGAACCAACTGCGTTTTGCGCGAATGTCGTGGTTGATGCTGCAAGGAGCATCAGAGCGGAAGCTAAATACTTTTTCATAATCTTGTCTCCTAATTTTTAATTGTGTTGTCTTAATTTAATCCTATATGCTAATCGTCCATTACCTGAATATTAACATGCATCGTCTCTTTCCTGAAAGACGATGCAAAGATAAAACCAAAAACGCGATACGCATGGTGGGGAAACCCTACCGTGCGGTAGGTTTTTCCCTATTAAGGGTTAGTTCTTGCTTTATGCCAATTATTATGGTTCTTCCAGAAATTGGGGTGATGGCATTACCGTAGTGCTTTGAATCCTGACTTGGGAAATACCCTTCCCTGGCAACCATGAAGAAGCCTACGCGTTATCAGCGCGTCTCTTCACCTTGCCATTCTCAACCGTGTAGAGGCGGTCAAACTCTTCCTTGGTGCGCTTCCATCGGTTGTGAGTCCAAAGGTAATAGGCCGGAGCCTCTTTGATTGACTGTTCCAACATCTTGAAGAACCTTCGCGTCACCTCGCCATCGGGAAGGCTCGCCGGGTCGTCAGTGATGGGCACGTACTCCACATCGTAGTAGCCGCGACGCGGACGCGTCATCTTCACGTAGTAGACGGCATCGTTCATCTTGCGCGCAATGCGCTCCGCTCCCGTGAACACGGGTGTCTCGGGATGGTTAAGGAAAGGCAACCAAAGATGGATGTTCTCCCACTTGGGCGATTGATCGGCAATGTATCCGGAAAGGCTGAACCTTCCCTCCCGCTTCCATGTCAAGAGCTGCCTCAAGATGTCCTTCTTTGGCGTTGGCACGCCAGTGGGAGCGTAAGAGCGAATACGAAGAAACAGATAGTCGATAGCCTTGCTGTGCAACGGGTCGTAGATGAGACAGGCACGACGCTCTGGGTTCATGTCCTTGCCAACGCGCGAGAGCCACTCCCAGTTGCAATAATGTCCAAGGAATCCGGCCGTGTTCCGGCCTTTGAGATACCACTGCTCATGAACCTCCGGATTCTTGATGCGCAACCTTCGGTTCAGTTCCTTGTCGCTGATGCTCAACAGCTTTATCGACTCAAGGAAATAGTCGCAAAACCAATGATAAAACCCTTTCTCTATGGCCACCACCTCGCGCGTCGACTTCTCCGGGAAGGACGTGACAAGGTTTCGCCTCACTACGCCGCGCCTATACCTTATTACATGATAAAGCAAAGGCATGAGCAAGTCGGAAATGGCATACAGCACCTTGAAAGGCAAGGTGCTGATGCCATAGAATATACAATATACAAGTTTTGTCATCTCAAGGTATTAAAAACCTATTTGTTGCCAATCTCTGGCCTGTCCGTCTTTATGAGTCTCAGCAGGCGCTCCACGGCCTCGCCCTCGGGTATATTGTGCTCCACGCACTCCTTTCCCTTATAGAGCGATATCTTTCCGGGGCCCGCGCCCACATAGCCATAATCGGCGTCGGCCATCTCTCCAGGGCCGTTCACTATGCAGCCCATGATGCCAATCTTCAGGCCCTTCATGTCCTTGGTGGCCTCGTGAATGCGCTTGATGGTGTCGCGCAAGTCGTAAAGCGTGCGGCCACAGCCCGGGCAACTGATATACTCGGTCTTCGACGTGCGCAAGCGGCCTGCCTGCAATATGCCAAAGGCCGTGCCCTCTATTGTCGATGGAGCTATGTCGCCGTCGTTCATGAGCCATATTCCGTCGCAGAGACCATCTATCATCAGCGCGCCCATGTCGGCTGCCGCCTCAAGCTGGAACTCCTCAGCGTCGTTCAAACGATACATTTGCGCAAACACCACGGGGTTCTCCACGCCGGCAATCATCATCTCGTGCACCAAGGCGCGCTGAGAGCCAAGCCTGTTCTGGTGGTTGCTCACGCAAACGACCACTATTTCCGGATGCGTCTTCAGGCAAGCGAGATACTCGTCGGCCGGAGTGCCAAACTGCAACACCAAGAACTTCAGCTTAGCCTGGACCATGCTGACAAACGGCATGGCGGTAACGGGAAAGATGGGATACAGTTGCGACTTGTCGTCAGCCTGCACGTAGAGTTGGTAATCCACGACATACCTCTTGCCTTCCTTTCTCTCTTTAGGAAGGTTGGAGCCAACATATATGTAATCGGCCTTCGACGCATCCTCGTCGCGAGCGGCGTTGTCGGCGTTCTCGCTCACCATCACCACGGGCACGTTGCCACCGCCGATGTTGTCCACCGGTTTTGTGGTCCTTCGCTCAGGCCTAAGCCAGTCGAAGCCCTCATAGGTCTCGGCTGGAATGAGCTGGTGACCGGCCTTGCGGTCGATATAGTCCACCAAGTGCCGTGCCACGGGAACCTCCGCCTCGGGCTCCTCGGTCAGCGACACGCGTATGGTGTCGCCTATGCCGTCGGCAAGAAGCGCGCCTATGCCAACGGCGCTCTTTATGCGCCCGTCCTCGCCTTCTCCAGCCTCAGTCACGCCGAGGTGCAAAGGATAATGCATGTCCTCCTTGTCCATCGTGTCTACCAGCAAGCGCACCGAGCGCACCATCACCACGGTGTTGCTCGACTTGATGGAGATTACCACGTCGCCAAAGTCATGCTTCTTGCAAATGCGCAAAAACTCCATGCAGCTCTCCACGATGCCCTCTGGCGTGTCGCCATAGCGGTTGCGTATGCGGTCCGACAACGAGCCATGGTTCACGCCGATGCGGATGGCGGTGTGGTTCTCCTTGCAGATGTCGAGGAAAGGCACCAGCCGCTCCTCTATCTTCTTCAGCTCGCTGGCATATTCCTCATCCGTGTAGTCGTGCTTCACGAACTTGCGCGCCGGGTCCACGTAGTTGCCCGGGTTGATGCGCACCTTCTCGGCATACCGTGCCGCCACGTCGGCCACGCGAGGGTTGAAATGCACGTCGGCCACGAGGGGCGTGGAGAATCCGTCGCGCCGTATGCCGGCGTTGATGTTCTTCAGGTTCTCCGCCTCTTTCACGCCTTGCGTCGTAAGCCTCACGAGTTCTCCTCCGGCCTTGATGATACGCTCCGCCTGTGCCACGCTGCCCTCGGTGTCGTCGGTGCTTGTCGTCGTCATCGACTGTATGCGCACGGGGTTGTCGCCACCCATGTCCAAGGCACCGATATGCACCACGGAAGACTCACGCCGGTGATAATTGAACAAGTCCATTCAGCACTTGAATTTATAGTCGGTTATCGAAGCCAAGTCGGCGTTGGCTTTTTCTATCTTCTTTCCGAGTCCGGCTTTCCACGCGTCCACCTTCTTGGCAATGGCCTCATCGCCCAGGGCCATCATCTCCGCGGCGAGGATGGCGGCGTTCTGTGCTCCGTTCACTCCCACCGTGGCCACTGGAATCCCAGGAGGCATCTGGATGATGGAGAGCATGGCGTCAAGGCCATCGAGCATGCCCTTGATTGGCACGCCAATGACAGGCAGCGGCGTAGATGCCGCTATCACGCCTGGCAGGGCGGCGGCCATGCCGGCGCCAGCGATGATGACTTTCACGCCACGCGCCTTGGCTCCTTTGGCAAACTGCTCCACGGCATCCGGGGTGCGGTGGGCGGAAAGGGCGTTCATCTCAAAGGGAATCTCCTGTTCCTCAAGCCATTTGCAAGCTTTCTCCATCACCGGAAGGTCGCTTGTGGAACCCATGATAATACTAACTAACGGCTTCATACTATTAATAATTATGTTATAAGTTACTTGTCAAATTATAGCCCAAAAGCCTATCACCGTTCCCGACATGAAGCCCGCAACGACTTGCGACAGTGAGTGTTGCCGCAATATCATGCGGCTCGTGCCCACGGTCCCGGCAAAGACGAGGATGACACAGAACCACCACAGCGGATTGAAGGCGAAGAGTATGGAGAACGCCACCAAGGCACCCTCGAACCCTCCTATCGCCGCCGTGTGCGTGGAAATCTTCCACCAAACGTTCACCACGGCGCACACCACCTGTATGAGCAACGCCGCCACAAGGATGTTGGCCATGAACTGCGGCACGTGGAAATAGCTCATCACGAAATAGCACAGCGTATAGCAGATGATGGCGATGATATAAGGCACCATGCGGCTCTCGCGCTTGCCCAGTTGCCATCGCGACCATCCTTGGTAGTTGCGGTAAGCGTGGATCAAGAGCGTGGGCAAGAGTATGGTGAAGAGATACACCGTCAGCATCACCAGGGTCTTATAGAAAAGCGGCATGAGGCTCATGTAGCTGAAGATGAACAACGCCAGCAGCCCTGCCAACGGCAGGTAGAACGGCGTGAACACCATGCTCACGACCCTTGCGGCTATTATAATGTCTTTTTCTCGCATATCATTTTTTACTCAAGTTAACATCTCCGCAGCCTTGCCACGGGCAGTCCCAGCTGCTCACGATACTTGGCCACGGTGCGCCGCGCCAGCGGATAGCCCATCTTCTTCATCTCCTTGGCCAGCACATCGTCGCTGAGAGGCTTGCTCTTGTCCTCGTGGTTGATGAGGTCTTTCAGCGCCAGCTTCAGCTTGCGTGTCGACATTTCCTCCCCGTCCTTGGTGACGTAGCCGTCGGTGAAGAAGAAGCGCAAGGGGAACGTGCCCCATCGGGTCTGGGCATACTTCATGTTGCTCACGCGCGATATGGTGGAACTGTCAAGTCCAGTCTTCTCCTCTATGTCTTTCAGCTTCATGGGCTTCAGGTCGGCCTCGTCGCCATTCTGGAAGAATCTCTTTTGCCAGTTTATTATGGCCTTCATCGTCACGAAGAGCGTGTGCCTGCGCTGCTTCACCGCCTCTATGTAGCCTTGCGCCTTGTCCACCTTCTCCTTGGCGTAGAGCAGAGCCTCTTTCTCCTTGCGGTTCATGTTCTGCTTGTTGGTGCGGTAGGTGTCTACCATGTCGGTGAACGTTGGCGATACCTTCAGGTCGGGTATGCGCCCGTCGTTGATGGTGAAGGTCACGTTGCCGTCGTCGTCGGTGTCCACGATGAAGTCGGGCGTTATCTGCTGCAGGCTTCTGCCTTCCGTCTCGCCAAGGGCGGCGCCGGGCTTGGGGTTTAGCTTCCTTATCTCGTCGTGTATGATTGCGGCCTGGTCATTGGTTAGCCCCATCGATTGCGCTATCTTGTCCCAATGCTTCTTTATGAAGTCGTCGAAATGCCGCTCCACGACCTCCATCATCATGTCCTTGAGCTTGCCGCTGGGCCTCCGCGCTATCTGCAGCGACAAGCACTCTTGCAGCGAGCGCGCGCCAATGCCCGCCGGGTCAAACGACTGCAACATGCGCAACACCTTGGCTATATCTTCCACGGGCACGTCAATGCCTTGGTATATGGCCAACTCATCGTCGATGTCGTCGAGGCTCTTTCTCAACAGGCCGTCGCCATCGAGCGAGCCTATGAGATATTCCATTATCTGCCGTTGCCGCTCGGTGAGCTCGGTCTCGCCCATTTGCTCCTTCAGCTTGTCGTAAAACGACGTGGTGTCTCCCCACACGGTCTCCTCGTAGTCGGCGTCTTGGCTGGCTTGCGAGCCTCCATGCGTGGGCTCCGGCATCTCGTCGTCGCTGCCCAAGCTCTCCAGCGCGTTGTCGAGGGCTTCCTCGCGCTCCTCGCGCTCTGTCCTGTCCTCGTAAGAGTCGTCGGCGGCGGTGTCGCTCGCGTCGTCTCCGCCGACGTTATCCTGTTCCGGCGCGTCGTCGTCACGCTTTTCCTCAAGGGCGGGGTTGTCGTCAAGTTCCGCGCCGATGCTCTGCTCCAGTTCGGCGAGTGGCATCTCCAACAGCTTCACCTGCAACAGCTGCTGCTGCGAGAGCCGTTGCTGCTGAACCTGCTGCTGGGTCTGCGTCTGTATGAGTTTCTGTGCCATTTATTTGAAATAGTCTGTGAGTTGGGCCGCTTGCGTGGACAGCGTCTCCGGGTCTTCGTTGCCGAACCGCTTCCAGACGTCGGCGCACGGGGCAAGCAGCGGCGAACTGGTGGATGTGTACTGGCTGATATAAGGATCGCAAACCAGGAACACGTCCATCACCTCTACCACCTGGCGTGGCGTCTCGCGTATGAGCCTGGCCAGGTCTTTCACCTCTGGCGTGTCTTCCGCCATGGTGATTGGCGTGAGGCGGAAATAGAGGTCGAGAATCATTATCAGCTTCACGGGTGTCAGCGTGCCTATGCCTATGGGCATGAAGTCGCTCTCCCACGACTTGCTCATCTCCACGCCCGCGTAGAAGGCCTGGGCGTTGCCAAAGCCGCTCATCTGGCGCAGCAGCGATATGCCACGCCGCAACTTGGCCGGGCTTCCGGCATACTCATCCCACAAGCGTTGCAGGCGAGGCGTGTCGATCTGGCGCAACCGGAACAAGCGGCGATGTATTTGAGCCGGATGGATATGAAGCTCCAGCGCCACGTCCACGAGCGCGCGGCTGTAGAGGCGTTTCACCCCTTGGGGCTGCCGCAGATAGAGCTGTATGAGCAACAGCCAATAGTCATCGTGCCATTCTTCCCTTCGTGCCATAAGCAAATCTTATCTTGATGATGCCACAAAATTACAAAATTATCCGCAATATAATCTTCAATCCTTTCAAAAAGATTGCGCAGGGGCAATCGTGTCTGTACCACGCCGTGGTAGCGTGAGTACCACGCCGTGGTATTGTGAGTACCACGCCGTGGTATTATGAGTACCACACCGTGGTATTGCGAGTACCACGCCATGACATTTTTCTGGTACGCCCGTGAGCCTACGTCATATCCTGCTAAAATAGGTTATCACCTCTTCCCATGTCTTGAACTCGTCGCTGCCAAGCCGTATGGCCGTGGCAAGGAGGTTGTCGGCCGGGCACGTGTCGATGAAGAAGTCGCCGTAGAGCAGCTGCTTCTGGTTGGTGTAGACCACGTGGTCGTGGGCCGGCGTGGAGAGATAGCGCTCTATCCACTCGGCGTTGGCGGCGAAACTGCCATGCTCGTTGGTCGGCGCGGGTTCCACGATGTAGACTTGGTATTTTTCTATCAACTCACGAAAGGCTTTCTGCAAGCTCGCGCGTGGCTTGCCATAGTTGTCGGCGAGGCAGCTGCTGTCGATATACACTATCTGGCGCTCACGCCCTTCCTGCCGGTCGTCTATCCAGCGAATCACGGGCACCACTCCGCCAATGAAGCTCTTGTCGTCCATGCGGTGGGCGCCATGGAAATGGGCGGCCTGTGGGTAATGTGAGCGGAAGAGGTCCCAAGTGTTCACCAGGTTGTCCTCGTCGCCGAACAGTCCCCACACACGGCCCTGCTCTTTGGCCTTGTCTTGATGGGTCATCTCCTCAAGGGCGGTGAAGCACTTGTCTGTCACATCCTTGTATTCTTTCTCCAAGGCCTTGGTCACCATGAACTCCGTCTCGCCGTCTTGCCTCGGGTTCTGCCAAGTCTGCTTTCCGGTCATGCCATGCTCTTTCATGGTCTTGGCCATCTCGAAGGCCGGGTTCACGCAGATGCGGTCGAAGCCGTAAAGCATCTCGGTGTACATGCCGCCCATCGACGTGCCTATTATGAGGTCGGGCTTCTCCTCCTCGGCCTTCTGCCTCAACAGCTCCAAGCCTTCCTCGGGATGAAGCGGGATGTCGAAAGCCACGACCTCGGCGCCCGGGAAGGTCTGGCGGATGAGCTTCACCGTGCCTGAGGCCGCCGACGAGCTGAAACCATGGTTATACATTATCTTCTTACCCTGCATGAGGTCGGGGTACTGTGTGACAAACTGATTTTCTTTCTCCATGACGCGTTAATGTTTACAGACTGCAAAAGTAACGCTTTTCCAAAACTTAGCGCACCTATTTTTCAAGTTTGGCGCTCTAAACGCCATATTTGTCACACAACACTTAATATCACTTAAAAAATCGAGCTGTCACAAACCTCCACGGCTTTTTTTTCTTATCTTTGTATGAGAAACAAAAGCATCTAAACTATAATTTTTATGAAACAACGCAAAGGTAACATTTTATTCCTCCTCGCCACCGCGGCCATGCTGTCGGCACCATGCGGCGCAGGGGCGGCGCCTGTCAAGGTCAAGGTCAAAGCCAAGGCAGAGCCAATGCCAACTTGGACAGAGTGGCACGACTTGCAAGTGAACGAGGTGAACCGCTATCGCCTGCACTCCAACTTCTTCGCTTATGCCAACGAGGAAGAGGCCAGGGGCGGCGACATCGAGAAATCGTCGAGATACATCTCGCTTGAGGGAGCGTGGAAGTTCAACTGGGTCAGGAACGCCAACGAGCGCCCGCAAGACTTCTACAAGGTTGACCTCGACGACTCGGCATGGAAGACCATGAACGTGCCTGGCAACTGGGAGCTCAACGGCTATGGCGATCCCACATACGTCAACGTGGGCTTCGCCTGGAGATACCAGTACAAGGGGGGCGTGTACCTCGGATGGAAGCCGGAATACGCTCCAGAGAACGCCACGAAGACGAGCGTGCCCGTGAAGGACAACCACGTGGGCTCATACCGACGCGTAATAGACCTGCCGGCATCGTGGGACGGCAAGCAGGTCATAGCCCACTTCGGAAGCGTGACGTCAAACATGTACCTGTTCGTCAACGGCAAGTACGTGGGCTACACCGAGGACTCGAAGGTGGCGGCGGAGTTTGACATCACCAAGTATCTCCACCCCGGCAAGAACCTCATCGCCTTCCAGACCTTCCGCTGGTGCGACGGCTCCATGAGCGAGGACCAGGACTTCTGGCGCCTCTCCGGCGTGGCACGCCAATGCTACATCTTCGCCAAGGACACCAAAGTGCAGATGGAGAACATCCGCGTGACGCCCGACCTGGAAAACGACTATAAGGACGGCGAGCTGCTCGTAGACGCATGGGTAAAGGGGCAGCCCGTGGTGGAGTTCCGACTGATAAACGCCAACGGCAGTGTCGTGGCAAGGCAGACGGCCGACTTCCGCGGACGCGAGGAAGCCACCGTGCGCTTCATGGTGCGCAACGTGAAGAAGTGGACGGCCGAGACGCCTTACCTCTTCACCCTCGAGGCGGTGGTGAAAGACCGCAAGGGCAACGTGGTGGAGGTGATACCGCAAAAGGTGGGCTTCCGAAAGGTGGAGATAAAGAACGCGCAGCTGCTCGTGAACGGCCAGCCGGTGCTCATAAAGGGTGCCGACAGGCACGAGATGGATCCGGATGGAGGCTACGTGGTGACCGTGGACCGCATGATACAGGACATCAAGATAATGAAGCGCCTCAACATCAACGCCGTGCGCACGTGCCACTATCCTGACGACCCACGATGGTACGACCTCTGCGACCAATACGGCATTTACGTCACGGCCGAGGCCAACCAGGAGAGCCACGCCTTCCAATACAGCAATGACCAGTCAACGCCCGTGGCGCAACCGGAGTTTGCCAAACAAATCATGGAGCGCAACCAGCACAACGTGGAGATGCAGTTCAACCATCCTTCAATCATCGTCTGGAGCCTTGGCAACGAGACCGACAACAGCAACAACTTCCTCGCGGCATACAACTGGATAAAGCAGACCGACACGTCGCGCCCAGTGCAATTCGAGCGCAGCATCTGGCAGGGCCCACACGACACCGACATCTTCTGCCCGATGTATTACAACGTGCAGGATTGCGAGAAATATAGCAAGGACCCGACAAAGACCATGCCGCTCATACAGTGTGAGTACAACCACACCATGGGCAACTCGGGCGGCAACCTTGCCGAGTATTGGCAGCTCATACGCAAGTATCCTAAGTTCCAAGGCGGCTACGACTGGGACTTCGTGGACCAGGGATTGCACCGCAAACCCGACTTCAAGGCTTCGCGCACCGTGGCCGACTACGATGCCATCAGCGCCAAGTATGAGCCGGGAACGGGTGGCATGACGCCTCTCTACACTTACGGCGGCGACTACAACAAGACCGACGCCTCTGACAACAACTTCAACTGCAACGGCATCATCGGTCCTGACCGACAGCTCAACCCTCACGCCAAGGAGCTGGCTTACCAGTATCAAAGCATCTGGGTGAAGCCCGTCGACCTCGCCAAAGGCACCATCGCCGTGCACAACGAGAACTTCTTCCGCGACCTTAGCAACTACCGCATGGAGTGGTCATTGCTGAAAGACGGCAAGAGCGTGCAAAGCGGCAGCGTGGACAAGCTCAACGTGGCGCCACAGCAGACCGCCAACGTCGCGCTTCCTCTCAACATTCCAAGCGACGGTGAGGTGATGCTCAACATCGACTTCAAGACCAAGACCGCCGAGCCGCTCATAGCCGAGGGGCAGACCGTGGCCTACGAGCAGATAGCGCTCAACGAGGCAACGCCCGTGACCTACGTGGAGAACTTCAGCACCGAGAAGGTGAAGATACAAAACAAGAAAAACGACCCAACAATCGTCATCGCGTCCGCCAAGGCTACCGTGGCCTTCGACAAGGCTACCGGCCTTCTCTGCCAATACGCTGTCGACGGCAAGAGCATGCTTGGCGAGGGCGGAACGCTGAAGCCTAACTTCTGGCGCGCCGTGACCGACAACGACATGGGCGCCGGCTTGCAAAACCGTCTCAAGGCTTGGCACAACCCGAATATGACGCTCACCGCCATCGCCGTGGAGAAGATAAAGGAGAGCAAGGGCACGGCGGCAACTGTCACGGCACGTTACGACATGCCTGACGTGAAGGCCAAGCTGACACTCACCTACAAGGTCTATGGCGACGGCACCATCGACGTGGAGCAAGCCATGACAAAGGCCACGCCCGACGCCAAGGCTCCTAACCTGCTGCGCTTCGGCATGGTGATGGACTTGCCTTACAACATGGACAAGAGCCAGTGGTACGGTCGCGGACCGATAGAGAACTACAGCGACCGAAAGCTCTCCGAGCGCATCGGCCTGTACAGCCTCACCGCCGACCAGCAATACTTCCCGTACATCCGTCCGCAGGAGTGTGGCACGAAGAGCGACATCCGCTGGTGGAAACAAGCCAACGCCGAGGGCCTCGGCATCAACATCCAGCCCGTCAGCTCTTGGATGTACGCTGGCGCGCTCCACTACGACATTGCCGACCTCGACGAGGGCATGGAGAAGGCGCAGCGCCACTCTCCGGAGGTGCCGAAGAGCAAGTTCACCGAGCTCACCATCGACCTCGCGCAGCAAGGCTTGGGCGGTACCAACAGCTGGGGCGACCTGCCTCTGGAGAAATACCGCGTGCCTTTCGGCGACATGACCTTCCGCTTCGTCATCAAGCCAATGAAATAAAAAGCTTTTCCGGAATTTGGAGTGATGGCATGCGCTTTGCAGGGGCGGCCCCTGCAAAGCGCTACCTGATGAACCAATAAAAAGCCAGCATAGGCAAGGAAAATGAGGGAGCGTAAAACCTTCCCTCATGCAAAGAAAAAACTCGCGACCCAGGTGAACCTCACTTGAGTCGCGAGTTTTTTCATGCTATTACCCTTTCGTTATGTTAGCGAATGATAGCCTTTAAGACAGAGAACAGGCAAAAAGACGACGTTTGCGTGGTATAACTTCATTTTATTGATAATTGAGTACATATTCAAATCGTCGCACCATTAAAATCTCTTGCAAAAGACTGTATTTCAATTAATTCAAAGAGCGATTAGTCCACTTTAACGGGACAGTAGTGATTTTTATTGTGAGGGCGAATTTTATCCTTGGGGACATGAGGAAATTGGGGAAAAAACCGTACTTTTGCCATACTCAAAAATCAGAAGTATGAACATACCCGACAACACACTCGACCCGCACCTGTTAGAAACCATTGCCCACAACCGCGAGAACTGTTTTAGGCGGTGCAAGATCCTGTTGGCGGGATTCAAGGCAACCGGCGAACAGGATGTGGATTTCATGGACACGTTGATGGACGACCTGCTCGACTTCATGGATCCGCAGAGCGACACCGAGCGGCTCTATCGCGACTACATAGCCTATGTGGGGACGTTCGATGCGCAACGGGGAAACGAGATGTTGCAACAACTCGAGGACGACCTCGGCTACTGGGCGCCCGTTGTGATTGCCGCCGCACGCGTGGCGTACAGGCTCCACCAAGGACAAACCGACAAGGGCGGCCACGACTATTTCGACGCGCATCTGCTGCGCGTGGGAAGGAGCGGCGGCGACTGGAAAGAGCAGGCCGTGGGATTCCTGCACGACGCTGCCGAAGACACGCCCCACAGCGTGGACGAAGTGGTGAGAATGGTAAACGACGAGCTGCAGCAACTGGCCACATTGGCGGCTAATGGCGACGACAGCTGGGTGGAAGAGTTCGACATCATGCCCTTCGCCAACGGAAGGGTCGTCAACCCTTCGCCGGCCGACTGGAAGGAGATCAGCGACGCCCTAACCCTGCTCAACAAAGCCACGGCACCCAGCCGAGAGGCATACATTGAGCGCATAGCCACCAACGACCTCGCCGCGCGCGTCAAGCTCAACGACCTGAGCAACAATATGGACTTAACCCGTATACCCAACCCCACGGAGAACGATCGCCGACGAAACGACCGCTACTGTGCCGAATACGACTTCCTGCTCGACAAGCTCTACGGCCCATCCCATGCGTAGGCACGTGCAGCGCGACCTGCCGCCACGTGGCAGAGGAACGGGCTCCTATAGTAAGCGGAACTCTCAAGATTTCATATCAGAATGGCCAATACACCATCCAGTTTGATTTCGCTGACTTGTGCCATTTGAAATGGCACAAATAATGCCGAAAGAATTTGTGCCAACAGAATTGGCACAAATTCCAAGTGTTCTCTTTTTTACTGGTTGGAGTAATCATCAACTCATCTTGAACCGCTGCAAAACAAATGATGAGAGACTTTTCTATATAATTTATTCAAAGAAAGAGCTGTTAGGATACAAGCAGTTGGAACGAGCTATAAAGACGGACGCTATGGCATCTATTTTAAGAGCTAAAGATATTCAATCAGAAGCTCTGCACACCACTTATGCAAAGTCACCCGCCCTTTTCAAAGACACTGCATACCTCGACTTTCTTGGATTGCCAAAAAGATATAAAGAAACAAGACTGCGCAAGGGAATTGTTGAGCACATGAAGGATTTCATTCTCGAAATGGGTAAGGACTTCTTGTTTATTGATGAAGAGCATCCTATAAAAGTTGGTGGGAAAACGTACAAAATTGACTTGCTTTTCTATCACAGGCAATTGCAGTGTATGGTTGCATTTGAGTTAAAGACAACAGAATTTCACCCCTCTTACCAAGGACAGTTAGAATTTTACCTCGAGGCACTTGACCAAGAAGAGCGCAGATCTAATGAGAACCCAACCATTGGCATTATCCTGTGCAAAGAATCTGATATGGAAACAGTCAGATTTGCTCTCAATCGCAGCATGAGCCCAATGATGATCATGCAATACAAAGAGCAATTGAAAGTTGGCGGCGTTATACAACGCAGTATTGAAGAATATTGCAAGTATATCAATGCTGAATTGTAAAAACCAAGCATATTCCAAGTAGAATAAGAATATTTAGTGGTCTTGAAAAGTAAAAAATATAACTAATACAGACATTAATAATTTAGAGTTGTGGATTTGCTCGGATTGAAGCATAAATCTGAGCTGCTATTTTCTGTCGTTTTAAGTCATCCTGACGTTCTTGTTTGTGGGCGTTGTGGTCGTTCTCGGCTATTTTCGGTCGTTTTAAGTCGTTCTTTCGGTCGTTCTTCACAAGTGATTCTTTAGATAAAATTGTAATGACATTTTATCTGAAGAGTCACTTGTTTATATCATCTGCCACGTCGCATCCGATACTTCGCAGGTCGCATCATTGCAGCTGCTACGGCGATGCACCTGCGCCACCAATGATCATCGTCTTCATCCTTGTTACGTCCCCAGTCAGAGCCAGGCGAGCCATCCCTCCGCTTACAGCCTTTCCACCCGTCCCCATTCCGCCTCCGAAACATAGATAACACTTTTACCTTGAAAACCACTTTGTTTGACTGGTAAAGTATGATTTTAACTCTGTCTTCAAGTAGGTTTCCTGCATTTTCTGCATCAAAATGTTTGCAAAACTCGTCTATAATACAAAGTAATTCTATAACTTTGTAATCGACAGTCATATTAAATATATTTGCAACTTGTTGTAAATCAACTAAAAGGTACAAAATATTTGTTAGACAACCAACTTTTTATGAACTATTCTTATCCCGAACTGGGGTAGAAGGGGTAGAATATGAGGAATAATGGAAATAGCAATTGGAATCATCATCAAAATGAAAAATAAAGGCTTGTCATATTTCCTAAGATTGCAGGTTGCTTTCCTGTGGCTCTTGTGCATGGTGTTGTGTTCACAGCTCCATGCACAGGAACATTTGACCCGCAATATGCTGATGTTGTCGAATCTCAATACGGACTATGGGCTCTCAAGTGCCCGTGTGTATTCGATAGTTGAGGCTGAGGATGGTGCTATGTGGATCAGCACCAAGCGAGGCGTTGACAGGTACAATGGTCAACAGGTACGGAACTATACCTTGGCTACGGATATGCAGTTTAGTGATGCCAGTGGCAGAAACATCAAGTTGACTAAGGATAGCCAACAGCATATCTATGCCTATGATAATAAAGGAAAGATCTATATATATAATAAGGTGAAAGACACATTCCAACTCCAGGTCAATCTGCTGAATGTGCTTGGAGGAAGTGTGGTGCTCAATGACTTGTTGGTCGATGACAAGGGATGCTTTTGGATGGCATTGGATAGGGGCGTGTATAGGATGGCTCCTCAATCTATTGCTGGTAGCAAATACAAAACAGCCCCTAGTTCGCCAAACAAAGGAAAATACATTCTGAAGAACACGTATGTCAATCATATCCGATTCATAGGTAAACAGTTATTGATAGGTTCTCCTTCGGGAGTCTTCGCCTATTCACCGAATGCAGCCCAGCCTCGATTGCTCTTGCGAGGGTATTCCGTGCTTTCGTCTTATCACGACGTGAAGGCTCATCAGATATGGTTGGGAACTTTCCATCGTGGCATTGTCTTGCTCGATGACAGAACCTGGAAGCCATTGTCTTCTCTCGCGCAATTCTCATCCTTAGCAGATATTCCGCTCATCCCAGTTCGTTCCATTATCCCCTACGATGTAGCCACCATCTTGATGGCGGTGGATGGAGCAGGTGTCTATGCCTACGACAAGAAGACCTGTAAGACGAATCTACTTTTGAATACGGATGGCAGACCGGAGAATGTATTGCATGGCAATGGCGTCTATGCCCTTTGCAAGGACCATCTTGGCGACCTTTGGATTGGCTCCTATTCGGGAGGTGTGGATATGGCTATTCCGATGGAGCATACCTTGGAGTTTGTGCGCCATGAGTATCTCAACAGCCAGTCGCTTATCAATAATGGTGTGAACGACGTCATGCAGAGCTTGGATACACAGGGCCGCAATAGCAAGATATGGTATGCTACCGACAAAGGGGTGAGTATCTATGACGAGCAAACCCAACAGTGGCATCATGCCCTATATAATAAGGTGGTGCTTACCCTTTGTCAGACTGCCGACGGCAAGGTCTTGGCGGGAACCTATGGTGATGGCATCTTTCAGGTTCATGCCGATGGAAGCAGTAGTCGGGCTTATTCTGTGTCGAATGGCAAGTTAAAGACCGACTATGTATATAGCATATTCAAGGATAGCGAAGGAGGCTTGTGGATAGGTTGTTTGGATGGAGACTTGGTACATATCCCATCATCATCAGAAAAGAATGGAAATGTGAAAAACTCTGTTAACTACTTGCCAATCAATGAGGTTCAGAGTATCGTGGAGTCTCCAGACAAGAAGAGTATTGCAGTGGGAACGTCTCATGGATGTTATCGTATCGACAAGCGAAGCCTTCGTGTCAGTAGATTCTTCTATCCGTCTGAATTTCCAGTTTTCGATTATAATTTCTTTGTCAATGCGATGGCTTTTCAGGATGCACGGCATATCTGGATAGCCACCGATGGAGGAGGCTTGTACCTCTACGATTGGCAGAAGCATCAGGTCAAGAACTATACTATCTTGCAGTCTTTGCCTTCCAACACCGTCTATGCCTTGGTCAAGACTCCAATTGGCAAGGTGTGGATGAGTACCGACAAAGGCCTGGCTTTCATCGATCATGGAAAGGTGACCAATCTCAACTTCTTCAAGGGATTGGAGCGGGAGTACAAGCGTATGGCTGTGGTCCGAACCCAAGACGGGCGAATGATTTTCGGAAGCAATGATGGTGCAGTGGTCTTGACATCCAAGTTTGCCAGGGGATTGAACTACAAGGCTCCTCTTCATATCACGGGTGTTGAGGTGGAAGGAAAGACTTTCGATGAGGCTGACCAACTGGAAGATTGGCATGCAGAACTCTTCGGGATGTTGCAGGAAGGCAAGATGAATTTCTCTCATGATGAGAAAACCCTCATCGTGCATTTCGAGAGCATCAACTATCCGTATCAGCACGACATCCAGTATCAGTATTATCTGGAGGGGTACGACCATCAGTGGAGTGTGCCTTCTGACGACCAGCAGGCTCGTTTTGCCAACTTGCCTCCTGGCAGTTACACCCTGCATGTCAAGGCAATGGGTAGGAGTAACGGACGCATATTGGGAGAATCCACCTTGCGCATTCATATCGCCCAACCATGGTGGAACTCTTGGTGGGCATGGATTGTCTATCTCTGCATCTTAGGTGCTATAGTCTATTTCGGCTGGGATTACTACAGGGAGCGTTTGCATCGCAAGTACTACGATGAAAAGATCAACTTCTTTGTGAATACCGCCCATAACATCCGTACCCCTTTGAGTCTTGTGCTGGCTCCTCTTGCCGACTTGGCGAAGGATGCTACACTGGGCGATAAGAGCCGAAAGTTCTTGGAGATGGCACAGCGTAATGGCGATAAGCTTCTGAAGATGGTGACCGAGTTGCTTGATTTCCAGAAAATAGCCGTAGCGAAGACACAAGTCCACTTGCAGAAAGTGGAGCTGTCTGTCCTCTTGCGTCAGCAGGTGGATAAGTTCCAGATGTCAGCCCAGGAGAAACGTATCAGTCTTCGGTTGGCAACCTGTGGACAGCATATCTTCTCTACCGATCTTTCTATGATGGATTTGATATTCGAGAATCTGCTCTCCAATGCCGTAAAATATACGCAGGTGGGTGGAACCATCACCGTCTCTGCTTCGCTCGATGAGGTTGCCAAGCAAGTCTGCATCCAGGTAAGCGATACCGGCATCGGTATCCCGACAACCGAGGCCAAGCATATCTTCCAGAGTTTCTTCCGTGCCTCCAATGCGGTCAATTCTCAGGAGATGGGCAGTGGCTTGGGCTTGATGCTCACTCGCCAGCTTGTGCAGAAACTGGGAGGAAAGTTAACATTCGAGAGCGAGGAAGGCAAGGGAACTGCTTTCTTGGTTGTATTGCCTGATAACGGAAATGTTGATGTTTCCGTTTCTTCCAAGCCAGCAAGTCTGCCGGAAACTTCAGATACCTCCGTGTCTGCCGATGAAAGAATAATATCAGAGGAACCCCTTAAGGACACGCTTCTTTTTGTAGATGACAACGAAGACCTCCGTCAATACATCCGTATGGCTTTCGCCGACCAATATCATGTGGTGGATGTGGAGAGTGGCGAGGCTGCCTTGAAGTATCTGTCTGAGAATGGTGAGTGCGACATTGTGGTATCCGATGTGATGATGCCGGGTATGCAGGGTGACGAACTCTGCCGTCGCATCAAGGAAAACAAGGAGACCAGTTGGCTGCCTGTCATCCTCCTGACGGCGAAGGCTGGTCGCGATTTCATGATAGAAGGTTTAGACCTTGGAGCAGACGATTACATTGCCAAGCCGTTCGACTCAGCCATCCTTGCCAGCAAGATTGCGAGCATGTTGAAGAACCGTCGCCGTCTGAGTCAATACTATATGGAGCAAAGTATCGCCATCGTAAGAGGAGAGGACTCTGG
>ERZ1023843.25-NODE-25-length-31595-cov-8.532879_pt1 | contig 31595 bp, 27 predicted proteins | sample MGYA00380384_ERZ1023843 | MGnify/ENA primary metagenome ERZ1023843 (study PRJEB33179, sample SAMN07448989) | human gut metagenome | biome: Human-gut; feature: Human associated habitat; material: Faeces | host: Homo sapiens | place: India: Bhopal | collected...
CCCTCGTCGTCAAGGAATAGCACCTGCTCCATCCCCTCGACTGCCGGTGCCAGAAACCGGCCTTGGGCATTACGGACAGCCAGGTCTTTGCCAAAGTCTCGGCCGACACGCCGCTGGATGTGCGCCTGACGTCGTTCTCCATCCTCATGGCCCGGCACAAGGGCCTGCTGGAAACGGCCGTCCGCGGCGTCACGGCCATCGAAAAACTGCACGACGGCGATACGGTCCTCATTGCTGAAGGCTGTACGCACCACCGCCAATGCGACGACATCGGCACGGTCAAGATTCCCCGCTGGCTGCGCAACTACACGCAGAAGGATATCCGCATCGAAACCGCCAGCGGCCGCGATTTCCCCGACGATTTATCGGGCTATGCCCTGGTCATCCACTGCGGCGGCTGTATGCTCAACGGGCGGGAAGTCCAGTACCGCATGAAATGCGCTGCCGACCAGCAGGTGCCGATTACCAATTACGGCATCGCCATCGCCTATATGCAGGGCATCTTGAAACGCAGCCTCAGCGTCTTCCCGTACTTGCAGTCGCTGGTGTAAAATAGTTTGTAGTTTGTAGGAATTGTAGGGGCGACCACGTGCCTTTTCAGTCCGTCAGGTCATGACTGTAAGGAATGGCAAGACGGTTGCTGAAATGGACCGCCGTAGAGGGGGCGCCCGCTTTGGAGGGATTCGGATGGAACACACGCGCATCGAACGCGATGTACTAGGTGAAGTGGAATTGCCGGAAAATGCGATGTACGGTATCAACACGGCCAGGGCTTTGGAAAATTTCCCCTTAGGCCACAAGCGGACGGCTATGCCGCTCATCTATGCCATGGTGACGGTCAAGAAGGCCGCCGCCCTGACCTACGCCCGCCTGGGTGTGCGCGAAGACGGGATTTACCAGGCCATTGCCGCTGCCTGTGACGCCATCCTGGCCGGTCAGTACGACGACGCTTTTGTGACCGAGGCCCTGCAGGGCGGCGCCGGTACGTCGACGAACATGAACGTCAACGAAGTCATCGCCAATGCCGCCTTGGTCATATTGGGGAAAAAGCCGGGCCAATACGACGTCATCCATCCATTGGACGACGTCAACCGCGGCCAGTCGACGAACGACGTCTATCCGACGGCCCTGCGCATTGCCGCCATCCGCCAGCTGCGGGAGCTGAGCAAGGCCTGTGCCGACTTGCAGGAAGCCTTCCAGCACAAAGAACAGGCCTATGAGAAGACATATAAACTGGGCCGGACAGAGCTCATGGATGCCGTCCCCATGACGGCAGGCGAAGAGTTCGGCGCCTATGCCCAGGCCCTGTCCCGTGACCGCTGGCGCCTCTATAAAATCGAGGAACGCCTGCGCATGGTCAACCTCGGCGGCACGGCTATCGGCACGGCCGATACGGCGTCGCGGCAGTACCGCTACGAAGTCATCGAACAGCTGCGCCAGCTGACGGGCATCGGCCTGGCCGCGGCAGAATATCCCGTCGACCTGACCCAGAACAACGACGTCTTCGTCGAAGTGTCGGGCCTGCTCAAGGCCTTGGCCGTCAATCTCATGAAAATCGCCAACGACTTGCGCCTCATGAATTCCGGCCCTCATGGCGGCATCGGCGAAATCCGCCTGCCTGCCCGTCAGCAGGGCAGTTCCATCATGCCGGGCAAGGTCAATCCGGTCATCCCGGAAATGGTCATGCAGTGCGCCATGAAAGTCATGGCTGACGACAGCGCCATCGCCATGGCCGCCGCTCACGGCGAATTTGAACTCAATGCCTTTGAACCGCTCATCGCCGACTGCCTGCTGGAAAGCCTGCGGCTCCTCATCCGGTCAGTGCGCATCTTCCAGACGGCCTGTGTCGAAGGCCTGGAAGTCCGGGAAGACTCGTGCCGGCAGCACCTCCAGGCTTCGGCTGCCTTTGGCGCAGCCTATATCGGGGCCCTGGGATATGATACGGTGAGCCGCATCATCAAAGACCATGAACCGGACGAAGCCCATCGTATCTTAGAGGCTATGGTGAAAAAATAATCCTTTACGTGAAAGAGGCGTGTCATGTCGAACTTATCGTTGAAACTCGAACAGAAAGCGAAAATATTGCAGGTCCAGCGCCTGACAATCCAGATGCTGGCCCTCCACGCCCAGAATCTGGCCGATTTTTTGCAGGAACAGGTGACGGATAATCCCTTGCTGGATATCCGCTATCACGATGTCCGGCCGGCCGGCGATAAGGGCGATAAGGCCATCGACAATCTCCGCAGCCGCAGTGATTCCCTGGAAGCCCGGCTCATGGCCCAGCTCCGCGTCCAGTCCCTGCCCAGGCCGCAGCTGATGGCGGCAGGCCTGGTCATCGGCTCCCTCGACGATAAGGGCTTTTTCCAGGGCGACCTGGCTTCCCTGGGCACGGCTTATCATCTCACTCCAGGAGACATGAAAAAAGGGCTGGAACTCGTCCAGTCCTTTGACCCGCCGGGCATTGCCGCCAGGGATCTGCGCGAAGCCCTGCTCATCCAGACCCGGCGCAGCCGCAAGGCTCCTGCCAAGACGGAAGCCCTGCTGGCGCAGCATTATGAAGACTTCCTCCAGGGGAAATGGCAGAAAATCCAGGCCTCCCTGGCCCTGTCTGAAGCGGGCCTGCAGGCTATCCGCGATTTCCTCAAGACCCTGTCCCTCCAGCCGGCCGGCCAGATTACCCAGGAAGAAGTCTATATCCGGCCGGACGTGGAGATTTATTGCGACGAGAAAGGCCAGCTGGCCCTGCGCTCGTTGGAAGAGATACCGGATGTCTATTTCCGCGATGACTTGTATGACCAGTACGCCGCCCAGGGCGACAAGGAGACCCTGGCCTATATCCGCAAAGCCCGCCGTGATTTCAATGACCTGGCCTCGGCCCTGGCCTATCGCCATCATTCCATCGAACAAGTCGTGACCTGCCTGATGAGCCACCAGAAAGACTATTTCTTATACCATAAGCCCTTGCAGCCCTTGCGGCAGAAGGACATCGCCGAGGAGACGAAACTCAGCACGGCTACGGTCAGCCGCGTCTGCCACCACCGCTACGTCCTCTTTGAAGGCCAGGTATATCCACTGCAGTCCTTTTTGGCTACGGCCTATGCCGTCGATAAAGAAGATGGGGCCAGCGTATCCGATAAAGCTATCATGCGGAAAATCGCGGATCTCGTCGAAGGCGAAGATAAGGACCACCCCTATTCGGACCAGGACCTGGCCGAATATTTTGCCTCCGCCCAGATTTCCGTAGCCCGACGGACGGTGACCAAGTTCCGGCAAAAATTGAACATCCCCAACAGCCGCATCCGGCGCCGCTGGAGGCCGTAAAGGCTAAGGCCTCATCTTATTGAAAATCGTCTGCCGTGATACGTTGAGCAATTTGGCTATATCCTTCTGGCTATAGCCTTTTTCTTGCAGTTCTTCAATGAGAATCTGCTGGATCGTCTTTTCCAGGCTCTTCATGTTCAGCTGGAGGGACGCCGTATCCAGCAGGGCGTTCTTTTGGGCCTCGTCCGGGATATCGAATAAGGTATCGTAGTCATCGTCCAGAGTATCGCCAAAAATATAATAGCGCAAGGCGACGCTGTGCAGCTCGCGGATATTGCCCCACCAGTCATGCTGGATGAGGGCTTTTTTTAATGACGCCTTGAGGGGCTGCCGGCGATGGGTGAAATTTTCCAGGAAGTAAGCAAAGAGGTAGAGGATGTCGTCAGGCCGTTCGTTCAGCGGCGGCAGGCTCAGGCGCAGGGTGTTGATGCGGAAGAACAGGTCGCGCCGGAAGCTGCCGGCCTGGACGGCGGCGATGATGTCGGCATTGCTGGCCGAGATGATGCGGATATCCAGGGGGATGACGTAGTCCGAACCGAGGCGCATGACCTGCTTCGTTTCCAGGACGCGCAGGAGCTTCGACTGGATGCTCGGCGCCATGCTGTTGATTTCATCGAGGAATATCGTCCCGTTGTGGGCCATTTCAAAGAGGCCGGCCTTGCCTTCTTTGCGGGCGCCCGTAAAGGACCCGCCGACATAGCCGAAGAGTTCGCTTTCCAGGAGGTCTGTCGGCAGGGCGGCGCAGTTGATGGCCACGAAAGGACCGTGACGGCGGTCGCTGGTATTGTGGATGCTCTGGGCAAAGAGTTCCTTCCCCGTGCCGCTCTCGCCCTGGATGAGGATGGGCGCGCTGTACCGGGCCATGACTTCGGCTTGGCGGATGACGTGCTTCATGCCTTCGTCGACGGTCTTGATGTCCTCGAAATGGTGCGTCGCCGTCAGCCCCGTCTTGGAGAGTTTATAGCGGATATTCTTTTCCAGGCGCTGCAGTTCCGTCACGTCGCGGATGGTCAGGATGTATTGGGACCTACTGTCCATGAGGAAAAAGTCAGAATTGGCGATGAGCGTATACGGCGGCCGCTGGAGAATCGTCTCGTGGAAAGATGGGCTCGACCCTTCGGTCCAGTCGGGAAAGATGTCGCGCATGTTCTTCGTCGTCACCGGAATCCCCAGGAAGGACGCAGCCCGTTCATTGATGTGGGAAATGGCGCCGCCCTTGGCATAGAGGATGATGCCGTCTGTGACGTGGGATAAGATGGACGACATCATGGACAGCTGCTTATTGTCCTTCTTTTGAAAGACCAGGAGCTCCTGGGCGTAGAGCAGGACGGAGAGCATCGTCGATTCGCTGGGCCTGATGGAATAAATCGGCATGGGACTGGGATAGGCAATCTGGGGCAGCAGGGGACAGCCGACGATGGCCGTATCCGGCGTGACCGGAAGCTGACGGACCCGTGCTAACAGCTCTAAGTGCGTCTTGTCCAGGCTGTAGCGGGGATAGAAGACGATTTTTTTGCGAAGCTCTTCCGGACAGGCCTCTTTGTTGAACATGAAGTTCTCATTGAGCAGCAAGTGGATCTGTTTGTATTTCGGGGCAATAGAGCGCAGTGTATATAAGGCGTCGTTGGTCGAACTGAACAGGCAGAGGATCGGCACGTTGTCGATGGCCTTGGTCAGTATCTGGTGGGAACCGCTGTTGGTGATGATGACTTTGGCGCCCTGGCGTATCAGGCTGCGGGCCTGGTCGATGAGATGGGGGAAGTCGATGATCGTGACTGTCGTCGTGATGTCATGGGCTTCCAGTTTATCTTTATAAATGTGCAGTATCGTATAGACAGACTGCTGCATCAGCTCGTCAGCAATCAAAAAAGCGATGGTATCCATTTTCTTTCCTCCTCATTTCCTCTCTCCATCATAAAGAAATACGGAATAAATGTAAAGAAGGTAAAGAATTTTTTACCTAATGAGCCTATCGTCGAAGGCCCTCTTCGGGGAAATGGCTTATATATCTCATGGAATGAATTGGCATGGATATTACATATAGATTAGTGAATAGATAATGAACCGATCGAACGATGGAGGAGGTATGGAGTATGAAAAAGTTATTGACCGGTGATGAAGCCATCGCCAGAGGCTTGTATGAAGCCGGCGTGTCCTTTGCTTCGGCTTATCCGGGAACACCGAGTACGGAAATTTTGGAAAATGTCGCGAAATATGATGATATGTATGCTGAATGGGCACCGAATGAAAAAGTGGCCATGGAAGCGGCCATCGGCGCCTCTATGTCCGGTGTCCGCTCTTTTGCAGCCATGAAGATGGTCGGCGTCAACGTCGCGGCGGATCCGCTGCTCACCTTTGCTTATTTAGGCATCAACGGCGGCTTTGCCTTCGTTTCGGCTGACGACCCAGGGATGCATTCATCCCAGAATGAACAGGATAACCGCAATTATGCCAAGTTTGCCAAAATCGCCATGTTCGAGCCGTCGGATTCGCAGGAATGTATCGACATGACCAAAGAAGCCTATAAAGTCAGCGAAACCTATGGCGTCCCGGTCATGATACGCATGACGACCCGCGTCTGCCATTCCAAGAGTCTCGTCGAAGAACAGGATCGCCAGGAAGTGCCGCCCGTCCTCTATCAGAAACAGCGGGAAAAAATGGATGCCGTACCAGCCATTTCCAAGAAACGCCGCTATGTCGTCGAAGAACGGGAAGAAAAAATGAAGGGGTAATCGTCAATCTGTCCCTGAAAAGAAGTAGAGATGCATGATACGAAAATCGGTATCGTCGCCGCCGGGGCAGCCTATATGTATGCCAAAGAAGTCTTGGGCGACCAGGCATCGTACCTGAAGCTGGGCTTCACCTATCCCCTGCCGATGCAGAAAATCAGAGCCTTTGCCGATAAGGTCGACGAACTCTACGTCATCGAAGAACTGGATCCCTTCATGGAAGAACAGATACGCCAGGCCGGGATTCCCTGCCACGGCAAGGATGTCATCCCCAAGATCGATGAGCTGAACCCCAATATCGTATCGGCCGGCGTCCTCAAGAAACAGCAGCACGGCGTGGACGTCCCCGATTCCTGTTTCGTTCCCAGACCGCCTGCTCTCTGTGCCGGCTGTCCGCATCGCGGTTTCTTCTATGAACTGGGCAAGCGGAAAGATACAGTCATGATCGGCGACATCGGCTGCTATGCCTTAGGCGGGTCGGCGCCGCTCAACGCCAAGGACCTGGCCGTCTGTATGGGCAGTGCTTTCTCCGTTGCTCACGGCTTCAGCCATGGCCTTCAGCTCAGTGATCAGAAGAAGCGGGTTGTCGCCTGCATGGGCGATTCGACGTTCTTCCATACGGGCATCAACTCCCTGACCGAAGTGGCCTACAACGGCTCCAACGCCATCTGCGTCATCCTGGACAACCGCATTACCGGCATGACCGGCCACCAGGACAACCCAGGGACGGGCTACAACATCAAAGGGGAACCGGCGACGCTCATCGATGTCGAAACGGTCGTCAAAGCCTTGGGTATCAAGAACGTCCGTACCGTCAATCCCCTGGACCTGAAGGCCATGAAAGAAACGTTGGACTGGGCCTTTGCCATTGAAGATGAACCATCGGTCATCATCACCAAGCGGCCCTGCGTCCTCAAGAAGTTCTCGAAAGAAGATAAAGCCCAGTTCAACCTCGACAAGACGCCTTGCGTCGTCGATAGGGATACGTGTATTGGCTGTAAGAAATGCCTTTCCACCGGCTGCCCGACCCTGCGCTATGACAGTGAAAACAAGAAATCCAGTATTGTCCAGGCTGACTGCGTCGGCTGTACGGTCTGTATGCAGGTCTGCCCGGTTCAGGCCATTTCCAGAAAGGGGGATAAATAATATGTCAGATGTAACGAGTGTACTCTTCGTCGGTGTCGGCGGCCAGGGTACGATATTAGCCAGTAAGATCCTCACCATCGGCCTTATCGAACACGGGTACGATGTCAAGATGTCGGAAGTTCACGGCATGAGCCAGCGCGGCGGCAGCGTCAGCACGCAGGTCCGTTTCGGCAAAAAAGTCTATTCGCCCATCATTGGCGAAGGCTCAGCGGATATCCTCGTTTCCTTTGAAGAAATGGAAGCCGCCCGCTATGCCCGCTTCCTCAAGAAAGGCGGCAAGATGGTCGTCAATAAGACACAGATCCCGTCCCTGCCCGTCCTTTCCGGAGCCTGCCAGTATCCCCAGGGCATCATTGCAGAACTGAAGAAACACGTCCCCGTCCGGGACCTCGATGCGACGAAAATCGCCACCGACCTGGGCAATCCCAAGAGTGCCAACGTCGTCCTCCTGGGCGCCCTCATCGAAGCCCTGGGCCTCCATGATATCGATTGGAAGAGCATCATTGCCAAAACAGTAAAACCAGCCTTTGTCGACATCAACTTAAAAGCCTTTGACGCCGGTATGGCTGCGGCCAGACAGTGAGGTGACCGGTCATGGACGTATATCAGGAATATAAAAGGAAATGCTGTACGGCTGACCAGGCCGTGCAGGTCGTCAAGGATGGCGATTGGGTCGATTATGGCATGAGCTGTGCTTATCCGACGGCGCTGGACAAGGCCCTGGCCCGGCGCCAGGGGGATTTGAAGGACATCAAGGTCCGCAATGCCATTTCCTGCCACCCTGTAGCTATTTTGGAAGCCGACCCGGAAAACGAGACCTTTACGTATAATCTCTGGCATTGTTCCGCTATCGACCGGAAATATCTCGATGCCGGCCGGGCCTACCATGAGCCGATGCTGTTCCGCGACTGCGGCTCCTATTATACGCGGGGCTTTGCGCCGGTTAACGTCGCCATGATTACCGTAGCTCCCATGGACAGGCACGGGAATTTTTCCTTTGGCCTGACCAATGGCTGTACCCAGGAAATGCTCGACGCGGCGGAAACGATCATCGTCGAAGTCAATCCCAACATGCCCGTCGTCTTTGGCATGGGCAGCGACCACATCCACGTTTCGAAAGTCCATGCCATCGTCGAAAGCCAGGAAGCGGTCAGCCTGGCGCCGAACCGGGAACCGAGTGCCATCGACAAGCAGATTGCCGAGAATATTTTCCCCTACCTGCACGATGGCATTACCCTGCAGCTCGGCATCGGCGGCATGCCCAATGCCCTGGGGATCCTCATTGCCGAATCGGACTTGCAGGACTTAGGCATGCATACAGAGCTCATGAGCGATGGCTATCTCAACCTGTATAAGGCAGGCAAGATTACCAACGACAAAAAGCCTTTCCAGCGGGGGAAAGGCGTCTTCTCCATTTGTATGGGCTCGAAGGAACTCTATGAATTTTTGGACCACAATCAGGATGTCCTGTCGGCGCCTATGCATTACGTCAACAATCCGGAAACCATCCGCCAGCTCGATGATTTCATTTCCATCAACAGCTGTATCGCCGCCGACCTTTACGGCCAGGTCTGCTCCGAATCGGCCGGTACGCGGCACATCAGCGGGACTGGCGGCCAGTTGGACTTCGTAACCGGTGCCTATGCCGCCGACCACGGCAAAGCCTTCCTGGCCATGCCGTCGAGCCGGGTCGATAAAAAGGGAGTCCGCCATTCCAACATCCTCCCCAAGTTCACTGCCGGCGATATCATCACGACGCCGCGGACCCAGGCGCCATACATGGTCACGGAATACGGCGTAGCCAACCTGTCCGGCCTGGCCACGTGGCAGCGGGCAGAAGCCCTGATAAACATCGCTCATCCCGATATGCGTGAAGACTTGATCAAAGCCGCCGAAGCCCAGCGCATCTGGCGGCGGAGCAACAAAATTTAATGAATTTTTTTCGCTGCTGCTTATGTCAATCGACATAGGCAGCTTTTTTTGAGAATTCAGAAGAAAAATATTATACTTTGAAATATAATATTTTCAAATATAATTTAATCCTTTTGTCGGAAAGGGATATGCGGCAAGGGGATTTGTGCTAAGATGACGGCGGCGAAGACGAGGACGCAGCCGGTCAGTTCTTTGGCCGTCATGACTTCTCCCAGGATGAGCCAGCCTGCCAGGGCGGCAAAGACTGATTCCAGACTCATGATGAGGGTCGCCGTCGTCGGTTCCGTGTATTTCTGGCCGACGATCTGCAAGGTATAGGCGACGCCGCTGGACAGGCCGCCGGCGTAAAGCAGCGGCCATTTAGCATCCCACAGGGCAGACCAGTCGGGATGCTCGAAGAGGACCGTCAGCGTACCGGAGAAGAGAAAGGCTATGGCGAACTGGACCCAGGATAACTTGATGCTGTTGGCTCTTTTCAGCAGGAAATGGTCGATGACCAGGATGTGCAGGGCAAAGAAGACGGCACAGCAGAGAACTAGGAAGTCGCCGAAAGAGACTTGGAAATCGCCGTTGATGCATAAGAGATAAAAGCCGGCGATGGCCAGGGCGACGCAGACCATGATGATACGTGGAACTTTGCGGCCCATGAAATGGCCCATGAGGGGGACGAGGATGATGTACAGGGCCGTGATGAAACCGGCCTTTCCGGCCGTCGTCATGGAGATGCCGACCTGCTGCAGCGTATCGGCGGCGCCCAGGACCAGGCCGCACCAGGCTCCGCCGATGAGGGTGATGCGGTCCGGTTTCAGCTGTTGCAAAATCGGCGGATAGGTCCCGTCTGTCCCTTTATCGGTAAACAGCAGGATGACGGGAATCAGGACGATGATGGCGATGACATCGCGGGCGGCGCTGAAGGTAAAAGGGCCGATGTAGTCCATGCCAACGCTCTGGGCGACGAAGGCAGCGCCCCAGATGAGGGCCGTAATGAGCAGTAGTATCGTGCCTTTAAGTTGTGAATGATACATGGTATGAATCCTTTCTCGAAACGAAAAATAACCAGAATATTTTCATTTTATACTGCCTTAAAGAAAATGTAAACAAAAATAGATTGCCCTGGGAAAGAGCCTGCGGGAATTCAAAGAAGCCGTCAACACGGCGGATGTCAAGGCCGACGAAAAGAATAACGATGAAAAAATAAATGCAGGCCGCAGGTGGCAGGTGGCCGGTCGTAAATACACGGCCTGTGGCCTTGTGCGTAGGGGCTGTCCCCCTAAAAGGCGGCCCGTTAGGGAGATTTCATCACGGACTATTCTGGTATAATAGCATATTTTGTAATATTTTTCACAAAATATGATTGCAGTCGCCGCGGGAAAGTTTTATACTATATATAAGGTTATCTCATACTACTATTGCAAAGTCATGAAGGAGGAGACTTTAGAATGTACAAACTTTCACAAATTCCTGAAGAGTATAAGAAGAAATTGATTACGGCCGAACAGGCTGCGGCTCTCGTCAAAGATGGCGACCGCGTTTCCTATGGCCTCGGCTGCGCTGCTCCGTATGATATCGATATCGAAATCGGTAAACGGGCGAAAGAACTGCACGGTGTCGAAATCGTCGCTACGACCGTCGTCAAAGATGAACCTTATGCCGCTTATCTCAATAGCGATTCCAACGAACAAATCCGTTTCGCAACGGCTCATATGAACGGTTTTGAACGCAAGATGTCCAAAGACGGCCGCTGCTGGTTCATTCCTATTCTCTTCAACGAATTGCCGAAGTATTGGGAAAACATCGATAAACTCATCATCCAGGTTCATCCTATGGACCAGTGGGGCAACTTCAACCTCGGGCCTCAGGCATCGGACCTTCGCGGCTTGATCCGTGCTGCTAAGACGATCATCCTCGAAGTCAACCAGAATATGCCGAAAGCTCTGGGCTATGAAACGGAACTGAACCTCTGCGACGTCGACTATGTTGTCGAAGGCTCGAACCATCCCATGCCGCAGATCCCCAACCGCGCAGGTACGGAAGTCGATGACAAGATCGCCGATTACATCATCCCCATGATTGAAGACGGCAGTACGCTCCAGCTCGGCATCGGCGGTATCCCGTCGGCTGTCGGCCGCAAACTGGCTGAATCGGATGTCAAAGATTTGAGCGGTCATACGGAAATGCTCGTCGATTCCTATGTCGACCTCTATGAAGCCGGCAAGATTACGGGCAACAAGAACCGCGATAAAGGCAAGATCATCTATGCTTTTGCCGGCGGCACACAGCGCCTCTATGATTTCATCAACGACAACCAGATCGTCTTCAACGCTCCGGTAAGCTACGTCAACAACGTCGGCGTCGTCGCCAGCATCGATAAATTCATCTCCATCAACGGCTGCATCGACCTCGACCTCTATGGCCAGGTCAACGCTGAAACGGCTGGCTATCAGCAGATCAGCGGTACCGGCGGCCAGCTCGACTTCGCCCAGGGCGCTTTCGCATCCAACGGCGGCAAGAGCTTCATCTGCGTTCATTCGACGCGTAAATTCAAGGACGGCCATGTCGAATCCCTGATCAAACCGACCCTCCCGGCTGGCACGGTCATCACGACACCGCGTTCGGCTGTCCACTACATCGTCACCGAATACGGTACAGCCCTGCTGAAAGGCAAATCGACGTGGGAACGCGCCGAAGCCCTGATCAACATCGCTCATCCGGACTTCCGTGAAGAACTCATCAAAGACGCAGAAAAGATGGGTATCTGGACCAAGACCAGCAAGATTTCCATGTAAATAATAGTTTGTAGTCCGTAGGGGCTTGCACGTGGCAAGCCCGTCCAGGATAGTTACCGAATCCCCGGCGGGTCGCCCACGTGGCGACCCCTACAACTTAAAAAGGCTTGTCGCACAGCGACAAGCCTTTTTTCTATGTCCCAGCCAAGCTGGTGATTTTTTCCAGCATGTGCTGGTAGACTTTGATTTTTCCTTCCAGCTCCAGGCTGCTGCACGGATGGCAGTAGGCGGATTTCGTCATGTTGTCGAAGAAGTCCAGGACCATGGCGTCCAGGTCCTTATCGACGATGATGTAGAACGGGTCGGCCTGGCTGTTCATGGCCAGGGTGTTCTTTTTGAAGAAGCTCATGCGGTAGTTGGAATAGAAGGACAGGTTCGCTTCTTTATAGGCCAGGAAGGCCGGCGACAGGTGCATGGTCGACAATGTGATGCCCTGGCTTTTATTCAGGGTCCTGGCGATGGTCTTCAGGTGGTCTATCCGTTCGGCCGGCGTCAGCGTGTATTGCACGTCGGTCAGGTCGATGTGGCCCGTTTCCAGATAGCGCATGAAAGACGGTGTCGGCACGATGACCGATACGCGGGCCTTGGCGATGATTTCTTCCCAGGTAATGCGCAGGCGTTCGATATTGCCGGCCCGTTCGTCTGGCGATTCGGCGATGAGCCGGTCGAAGACTTCTTGGGGTAGGAGGTATTCGATGCCGTTGGTCAGGAAGAAGCAGAACCGCGATGTTTCATAGAAAGACGTGCGGTAGCCGTAATCGTCGTTCCAGGGACTCTGGATGTGGGTCAGCAGTTTCGGCGTATGGTGGACGCCGAAGCGCTCATAGATGTCGTGGACGACGGCCGGGTCATCCATATAAGAACACATCATCATGCCGCGATGGCTCTGGAGTGAGTATTGGATGGCGAACTGGTCCTTGAGGATGATGAGGTTGGCGTCGCTCAGGGCGGAGAAATCGTAAAAGGTGAACTCTGCATCCATGAAGCGGTTGAGGACGGCATAGAGCCGCGAAACGTATTCGGGATGGCGGCGTAGTTTTTCCTTGTCCAGGCCGACGCGGATGCGCAGGCGTTTATAATGGGACGGCACGTCGAGGTAGGACCAGAAACCGTCGTCGTAAAAATCGAAGAATTCCCCGTAGATGACGAGTTCCTTCTTGCCCGTCAGGGTCGGGAGTTTTTTTCGGAATAAATCTTTTAAAAAGTGGGCTACCTTCTGATGGCTCGTGACGATGCGGACAGGCCAGGACTTTTTGGCCTTTTCCGTGCGCCCGCTCTGGAGCGACGTGCGGTAAGCCCGGCTCAGATAGTCGCTGATGGCAAAGACCAGGTCGGGCGTATCGGCGGGAAACGAAAAATAGCGGCAGCAGTCTTGGCGGCGATCGAGTTTGTCAATCTTTTCGGCAAAGAGTGCAGCCGCATCTTCGTTGACGCGTTCAATGGCCCGTGACGATGGCAGCTTGGCCCCATTGATCCACTTGCTGATATACGATACGTCGTAACCGATGTATTCGGCCAGGGTCACGGACTTCATTTTCGTGAATTTCATGAATTTGTTCAAAGCAATCGGGTAGGTTTCTACAATCATGCACATTCCCCCTCTATATGGCAGCCATCTTTTAATATATCCCCTCAGACGGCTGTTTATCTTATTTTAGCACAAAATGATGCCATAAAGAACAAATAAATTTAAGGAATAAATGATAATTCATGAAAATTTTAAGTTTTCCTGTTTTTTTCAAGATAGGCTGGGACTATACTAAGGCCATGCTTGAGGACATCAAGCAAAGCAAGAATTTAGACATCATGATTATAGGAGGTGGACGGACGTGAGACCCTTTGTTTTTCCTCTTTCACAGCATATCGGTGCTCCATCGGTCCCGGTGGTCCAGCCTGGAGACAGGGTACAGCGCGGCCAGTGCATCGCTGAGGCTGGGGAAGGATTAGGAAGCCCGGTATATACGAGTGTATCCGGGACGGTCCTGGAAGTGACGGATGATGCCGTCATCGTTCGAGCTGACGACGTCCAGCCGAAAGAGTACGTGCCCCTTACGGCACAGACTTCATTGGATTGTATCCGCCAGGCCGGGATTGTCGGCTTAGGCGGCGCCGGATTCCCGACGTATCAGAAACTGGCCGTTCCCTTTTTGAACGGCGGCGTCGTCATTGCCACTGCTTCGGAATGTGAACCCGTCCTGAGGCCATTGAGCGGGACTGCCGCCCGATGATACGGGGCCTGCAGCTGGCCATGGACCTCGTCCATGCCGATAAAGGCGTCATTGCCATCAAGGCCATCCACGGCGACGCCGTCCGAGCCTTACAGCAGGCCATCGCCGCTGACGACCGCCTGGCCCTTCATTTTCTGCCCAATGTCTATCCTGTCGGCGAAGAACGGGCTGTCGTCCGGGAAGTCCTGGGGACGCTCCTCGATGCGGGCAGTCTGCCGTCGAAAGCCGGCGCCGTCATCATCAACGTGGAAACGCTCCAGCGCGTGGCCGAAGCCGTCGATGACAAGAAACCGCTCATCGATAAAGACGTGACCGTAGCTGGCAAGCTGAACGGTCCGGAAGTCCAGGTCTTCCACGACCTGCCCTTGGGCATGGCCGTCAGCGATGTCCTGGAAAAGGCCGGCGGCCTGGGCAAAGAATATGGCGAGCTCATCATGGGCGGGCCTTTCATGGGCAGGCGGACGAGCCTGGACGCACCCATCGTCAAGACGACAGGCGGCATCATCGCGGCAGAAACGTTCCTGCCAGGGCTTGAAAAAATCGGCCTTCTCGTCTGTGCCTGCGGCGCCGATGAAAAGCGCCTCCGGGAAATAGCGGCTTCCATGGGGTCGGCCGTAGCCGGCGTAGCCTTTTGCAAGCAGGCCCATGAAGTCAAACCGGGCGTCCGCAAATGCGACAATCCCGGCCACTGTCCGGGACAGGTCCAGCGGGTTATGACGCTGAAGAAAGAAGGGGCCCAGGCCCTGCTCATCAGTAACTGCACAGACTGCACCAACACGGTCATGGCCTGTGCGCCGCAGCTTCATCTGCCGGTCTACCATTGTACCGATGGCGTCCTGCGGGCAGTCCATCATAAATTAATCCGCCGCATCAAGGCGTAACTCATACTACACAGGGGGAGTGATTGTATGTCTATTACGAAAGATACCTTACAGAAATACCTTACAGATCCTGCCGTTTTCTGCTGCCGCCGGGCCAAGGGGACGGTCATCGGCGCCGATGACCTGGAAGACCCGACGCTGTTCGATGACATGGTCGATGCCGGCCTGCTCACGCTCAGTGACGACGGCCTGACCATCGAAGAAGTCCTGGGCAGTACGCTCTTGCAGGATGTCGAAGCCTTGACGCCGATTACTAAAGATGTCCTGGATAAAGTCAATGACAAGTCCGTCCCGGCCGAAGCACCGGTAGAACCGGTCAAAGCCTCGCCAGCTGCACCGGCCGCCCCGGCAGCCGCACCGTCGGGAACGATTCACTTGAAGATAGATAAACTGGAAGGCCTGAGCCTGGATATCCCGGCCGGTACCATCCTGGGTGCCGCTGGCCCGCTGCCGGCAGGGCCGACGGAAAAGACGGGCGAAAAGAAGGTCATCCGCAAGCTCATCAAGAAACACATCAAAATCACTGATGTCGAAATCAGCGACAAGACGGCCATTGAAGACGGGAAGATCTTCATCGACGGGTCCATCGTCGAAAAGGCCGTCAAAGAGGACCCGCTCTGCGTCAGCATGAGCCTCGACGTCATTTATCCCGATAAACGCCACGTCTACACCGATACCATCATGGACGTAGCGCCCATTGCGACGAAAGTCGAAGGCGAACTCGGTGAAGGGGTCACCAAAGTCGCCGACGGCGTCGTATTCATGCTCACCGGCGTTGACGAAGACGGCGTCCAGATCCATGAATTCGGTTCGTCTGAAGGCTTTCTCGATGAAAAGATGTATTTCGGCCATCCGGGCTGCGCCGATGAAGGCGACATCATCATCCGCTGCCATGCCGTCATCAAACGCCTCACGGGCATGACCCGTCCGGGACCTTTTGCCGCTCATAAATGTGAAGACTACATCATCCAGGCCGTCCGCAATGAATTGAAGAAATACGACGGCGAAGTCGTCCGCGAAGAAGTCTGCGAAGACCTGCGCCGCAAGGGCAATCCCCGCGTCGTCCTGGTCAAGGAAATCATGGGCCAGGGGGCTATGCACGACAACGTCCTCTGCCCGAACGAACCGTGCGGCGTCATGGGCGGCCAGAAGAATGTCGACCTCGGCAACGTACCGATCGTCCTGACACCGAACCAGGTCCGCGACGGTTCCATTCACGCCCTGACCTGCATCGGGCCGGCTACGAAAGAAATGACCCGTCATTATATCCGCGAACCCTTAGTCGAAGGCCTGGCCAAGGACGGAGAACTGGACCTCATTGGCGTCGTCTTCGTCGGCTCGCCGCAGGTCAATGACGAAAAACTCTGGGTTTCCGACTGCTTGGGCTCGCTCCTGGAAAGCCTCGACATCGACGGCTGCATCATTACGACCGAAGGCTTTGGCAACAACCACATCGACTTCATCCAGCACATCGGCCAGGCTGGCAAGCGGGGCATCCCCGTCGTCGGCGTTTCCTTCTGCGCCTACCAGGGCCAGCTCGTCGTCGGCAATCCCTATGCCGATGCCATGGTCGAAGAAAATATGGACCAGGGCGGCTTTGAAAACGACGTGGCCGGTTGCTCGTGCGTCACCAAGGAAGTCGCAGCCCGCGCCATCCAGATGCTCAAGAATAAGATGGCCGGCGTCCCCATTGCGGCAGCACCGAAGAAATGGGACAATGCCGTCATCAACGCCAATAATAAACTGCTCGGTCTCCCTGAAACGGTCCTCCTCGACAAGGGGACGCTCCACTGATGGCCCAACTCGACTATCAGCTCAACCCGGTACTCATGGAAGGGACGGTCACCAAAGCCGCTGCTGACGACGTGGCTCTCACCCTGCGGGGGAGACTGGGCGTGATTCACGCAGCACCGGCTTTGTTCCTTCACCAGCTCCGGGAAGGCCGGAAATTCCGATTCTATTTTAGTTACATGCAACTCGTAGAGGCCCCGCTCGATTACGATTATGCGCCGCTCGAAAAAGACCGGGAATTCACGCCGGTCCTGGCCGGCGGCGTCCTCAGCGAAGTCAACGATACGGCCATCAAAGCCGACTGCCTCGGCGGCCTGGCCACCATTGCCGTACCGCGGCGCTGGGTCTTTACCGATGTCGCTCTGAAAGAGGGAGAATATACTGAATTTTACATCAGCCCCATGGCGGCTGTAGATGAACTATAGGAGGGGTAGTTATGAATTTAACGACTGTAGAAGGGATGCGTTCGGAAATCTTCGTTCCCGTTACACCGAAACCGGTATTCACAGAATTAAAGAAACCACTGAGTGAATGTAAAGTCGCCTTCATCACGGCTGGCGGCATCCATAAAAAAGACCAGACGCCGTTCAATACGTCCGGGGATTTCTCGTACCGCGGCATCCCCTTCGACACGCCATCGTCGAACCTGATGGTCACCCACGGCGGCTTCGACAACTCGGATATCAACAAAGACGTCAATGCCATGTTCCCCATCGACCGCCTGCACGAACTGGTTGCAGAAGGCTTCATCGGCTCCCTGCCGGAAGAAACGTATACCTTCATGGGCGGCGGCGGCAACGTCGAAAAATTCCGCAATGAAACGGGACCGGAAATCGCCAAGAAGCTCAAAGCCCAGGGCGTCGACATCGTCCTCTGCACGGGCGGCTGCGGGACCTGCCACCGTTCGGCGACGATCGTCACCCGCTGCTGCGAAGCCGAAGGCATGAGCTGCTGCGTCATCGCCGCCCTGCCTCCCATCGCCCGCCAGCAGGGGGCACTGCGCATCACAGCGCCGCATGTCCCTATCGGCTCCAATGCCGGCGAACCGAACAATATCCCCATGCAGACGGCTATCCTCAAGGAATCCCTGGAATGGGTCCGCGACTGCCCGAGCTATAACGGCCTGAAAGTCCTCCCCTATGAATACCGCCACAATGTGTAATAACGGCGCGTAATAAAAATATAATAAAGTTAAACGTTGCACGCGTGCTAAAATAATAGTATAATAAATTTATTCTTAAAAATATTAAATAAATAAGAATATAGACTTAAAATAAACAATGGCGTTTATCTCCGTGAGAGATGAACGCCATTGCTCGTTTTAAGGAATGAAAGGGGAGATTCGATGTGGCATGCTAATCAGGAGCGCCTGATGGAAAAACTGAGGGGAGAAGAACAATTCCTGGTCATCGATTCGCATACCATGGGAGAACCGACGCGTATCGTCGTCAATGGATTTCCTCACGCGCCAGGCAGGACGATGATGGAAAAGAAGCAGTACATCGCCAAGCACTACGATGCCTACCGCAAGGCCATCTTGCTGGAGCCGCGGGGCCATACGAATATGTTCGGCGCCATCCTCATGACGCCGGTCCACGAAGAAGCTGATGTCGGCGTCGTCTTCATGGACAGCGGCGGCTACCTGAATATGTGCGGCCACGGTTCCATCGGCGTGGCGACGGTGCTGGTCAATGAACAGATGATACCCGTCCATGAACCCTATACGGACATCTGCCTCGATGCGCCGTCAGGCCTCATCAAGGCCCACGTCAAAGTCGAAGCCGGCCGGGCCGTGGAAGTGACCATTACCAACGTGCCCTGCTTCTTGTACCGGACAGGGGTCACGGTCCCTGTCGACGGCTTGGGCCACGTTGCCCTGGACATCGCCTTTGGTGGCAGTTTCTTCGCCCTCGTCGACGCCGATGCTTTGGAGATGCGCTTAGAGCCTGAAAATATCCGGACTATCATCGACACGGGCATGAACATCCTCCGGGCCGTCAACAATCAGGAAGTCGTAGCCCATCCGGAACTGGACATCCACAGCGTCGATTTAGTCGAATTTTACGGTCAGGCCGATCGGCCCGAAGCGACCATGAAGAACGCCGTCGTCTTCGGCAACTACCAGATCGACCGCAGCCCCTGCGGGACCGGCACGAGTGCCAAAGTGGCGTCGCTGTACTTGCGGGGGAAATTGAAGAAAAATGAACTATTCGTTTATGAAAGTATCATGGGAACCTTGTTCAAAGCCCGCATCGTAGATGATGTCGAAGTCGGCGGCATGGCCGCAGCTATCCCGCAGATTACAGGCAGTGCTTATATTACCGGCATCAACTGCCTGGTCCTCGATGAGACGGACCCGTTCCGCCACGGCTTCCAGATTTAAGCCTGAATATACAGTTCCGGTCATGAGACCTGAATGATAGATTCCAGTCATACATGTGAAGAGGGGTGCCTGATTATGATGATGAACAGTAAGGTAAAAAAAGCAATCTTAGTCGGCCTGAGTGCCGTCGTATCCATATCTGTCTTAGCTGGCTGCGGCGGAGGAAGCGGCAGCAGCGATAAGGCCAGCCTGAAAGGGAAAGAGCTGAAAGTAGCGACCGGGATCTATGCGCCCTTTGCTTTCAAAGATGAAAACAGTAAGCTCGTCGGCTTCGACCTGGACCTGCTCGATGCCATGTCCAAGAAACTGGGCTTTACCTATAAAGTCACGCCGACGGAATATGACAACATGTTCATGGCCGTCGCCAACGGTGAGTACGATATCGGCATGGGCCAGGTCTGCATTACCGAAGACCGCAAGAAGAAGATGGACTTCACCGAACCCTATGAAAACGCAGGTTTGCAGTTCGTCGTCCGCAAAGATGAAAACCTTACGTCTGTAGATCAGTTGAAAGGCAAGAAAATCGCCGTTGAAAAGGGGACAGCTGCCCACAAATACGTAACGGAACACTGTAAGGATTCGGAAATCGTCGTCTTCCCGGCTATTTCAGCAGCCTTCATGGAAGTCGAACAGGGCAAGGCTGACGCCCTCATGCAGGATAAACCGAATGCCGTCTATTATTTGAAGAAGCATCCTGAAAGCGGTCTGGCCCTCTTGGGCGATGAAACGGCCAAGATTCCCGATGGCTTCGCCCTGCCTAAGGACAGCCCGTATAAAGCTGAATTCGATAAGGCCCTGAAAGAATTGCAGGAAGACGGGACAATCAAGAAATTAGAAGATAAATGGCTGAATGTCTAACGGCAGCAGCCAGTCAGCAGTGGCCCGGCAAGAGTTGTACTTTTGCCGGACTTCTTGCTATAAGGGGTCTTTTATTAAGGGGGGGGATTTTATGTTTAACTGGGAACACTTGGACATCATCGTCGGTGTCGTTACGAAAGGCCTGTTCTGGACCGTCGTCATTTCCGTGACGAGTATCGTCATCGGCTATTTCATCGGGCTGGCTACGGGTTTTTCCCGGGCCCGCAATATACGCATCCTCAAGAGCATCAGCGCTTTCTACGTCTGGATCATCCGCAGTACGCCGATCCTGGTCCAGGCCTTGTATATCTATTTCGTCATGCCAAAACTCTTTGGCATCCATTTATCTCATGAAGCGGCAGGCATCCTCTGCGTTTCCCTCAATGCCGGGGCGTATATATCGGAAATCGTCCGCGGCGCCATCCTGGAAGTGCCTAAAGGTCAGTGGGAGGCGGGCATGTCCCTGGGGATGACGAAGCTGCAGATCGTCATGAAGCTCATCCTGCCCATGGCCTTCCGGACCATGCTGCCGGCCCTGGGCAACCAGTTCATCATTACCGTAAAGGATACGTCCATTTTGACGGTCATCGGCGTCGCCGAAATGACCTATCAGGCTGGCCAGTACGCTTCGTCGAACTTTGAATTCGTCGAAAGCTACACCGTCCTGGCCGTATTCTACTTAGTCCTGATTTCGCTGCTGACCGTAGCCGTCAATATTTGTGAACAGAAGATGGGAGCTGATGTAAAATGATGCGAATTGAACATTTAAAGAAACAGTATGGTGATAACCTGGTCCTGAATGACATCAGCCTGTCCCTGGACGATGAAGTCACCTGCATCCTCGGGCCGTCCGGCGCCGGCAAGAGCACCTTCCTGCGCTGCCTGAACCTGCTGGAATCGCCGACAGGCGGCGACATCAGGTACAACGGCCAGAGCATCCTCCAGCCGGGCTACGATATCCGCAAGATGCGCGAAGAAGTGACCATGGTCTTCCAGCACTTTAACTTATTTCCCCTGCGCAACGTCGTCGGCAACGTCATGCTGGCCCTGCAAAGCATCAAGCACATGAAGAAAGCCGATGCCCACGATATTGCCATGGAAATGCTGAAAAAGGTCGACATGGCCGATAAGGCCGAAAAGATGCCGGATATGCTCTCCGGCGGCCAGCAGCAGCGCGTAGCCATTGCCCGCGCCCTGGCCATGAATCCCAAGATGATCCTCTTCGACGAACCGACGTCGGCCCTGGACCCGGAACTCGTCGGCGGCGTCCTTGACGTCATGCGCGACTTGGCCCATAACGGCATGTCCATGGTCATCGTGACCCATGAAATGGCCTTTGCCCGCGACGTATCAGACCGCATCGTCTTCATGGCCGACAGCATCGTCCAGGAAGATACGACGCCGGCCGAATTCTTCAGCCACCCCAAGACGGAACGGGTCCGCAATTTCCTGAGCCGCTTCTTATCGTAAGGGAGGGAGTACGATGGAAAAATTCATCATTACCATCAACCGCCAGTTCGGCAGTATGGGCCGGCCCATTGCCAAAGAAATGGCCGAAGCCCTGAACGTCGAATTTTATGACCGCGACCTCATCGAAGCTGCAGCGAAGAAGATGAATATGTCCTTGTCTATTGCCAGCGACCTGAAGGAATCGGCCAGGCCGAACCGCTTCTGGCGCATGTGCTTCCCACTGGGGCACGACGAATCGCGGAAACAGGACGAACTCTTCCAGGTGGAAAAGAAAATCATCCTGGACCTGGCCGATGCCAAGTCGTGCATCATCGTCGGCCGCTGTTCCGATTCCATCCTGAAATGTTCCAAGCACTTGCTGCGCATCTTTATCTATGCGCCCTATAAAGAACGCCTCAAGAACTGCGTCGAACGGCTCAAGATGGACGAACGGACGGCCAAGGAAATGATACGCAACGTCGACCGGGCCCGCGATGCCTACCAGGTGCGCTACGCCGGCTATCTGCCAGGCGACTTCCACCATACGGATCTGCTCATCAACAGCAGCTTCCTCGGCGTCGAAGCGACGGCCCAGTATCTGACCGAACTGGTACTCAAAAAGTACGGTTCCCATCATATCGAAGAAGTATGAAAAGGCTCCCGCCAGGGACATGCTGCCTTGTTATTGACAAATGAGATTACCTATTGCATGATAGTGATAATACTAAGAGGTATCAGACAAAGGAGATGTCTTATGGGCGGGAGCAAAATCTGTTATATCTATTTCGTGCTGAGTCAGGCCATCTGGGGCGTACTGCCGGCCTTCTGGCTGCTGTTGCGGCAGCTGCCGCCGCTGTATACGCTGGCTTCGCGGATTGTCTGGGCATCGGTCTTCTGCTTTTTACTGATCTTGCAGAAAAAGCTCTTGCCCGATTTGAAATCTATCCTGCAAGAGCGCGGGCAATGGCCTTACGTGGCCGGTGCCTGTATCTTCATTACCCTGAACTGGGGATCCTATATTTACGCCACGACGCAGGGCTTCATCCTCCAGGCCAGCCTGGCCTATTTCATCAATCCCATCGTCCTCGTCTTCTTTGGCGGACTCCTCTTCCACGAACGGCTGCGGCCGGTCCAGAAACTGTCCGTCGTCGTTGCCGGAGCCGGCCTGGTCCTGGCCTTCTGCCTGTACGGCGTCGTCCCCTGGCTGTCGTTCTTCATCTGCCTGACCTGGGCGACGTATAGCATGTTGAAAAAGAAAGTCCGCCTGGAAAGCCAGGTTTCGGTCTTCATCGAATCCTTTTCCATGGTGCCCCTGTCCCTGCTGTTCATCGCTTTCAGCGAATATCACGGCATGGGGGCTGTCGGGACTTTTCAGGGCTGGCAGTGGCTGCTCCTGCCGGCGACGGGCATCGTCACGGCCATTCCGATGATGCTCTTTTCGGCCGGCGTCAAAGGCGTCCCCATTACAACAGGCGGTATGCTCATGTACCTCTCGCCGAGCATCACCCTGGTTATCGGCCTCTTGAGTGGCGAAACCATTACGCCACCTCTGCGCCTGACCTTCTGCTTCGCCTGGGTAGCCGTAGCCCTGTATATGTACGGCCTTTACCAGACTATTAAAGGGCTCCGGGAAAGCGGATACCATTAGGTACGGTCCTTGTTCCTGAATGACGCTGTAGGGGCTCGCACGTGGCGAGCCCTACAGAAAAAAGGGTGTCGTACGAGGTTTGTGCCACCATCCGCTAACCCCTAACCCCTAACAACTTGAAAGGAGCTGTCGCGATGCGACAGCTCCTTTTGTATCACTTACTTTCAAAAAATGCTTTGTATGCCAGGTAGCCGCTGTAGGCATCGGCTTTGGCGACGATTTCTAAGGGAGCATGCATGCTGTGCATGGCTACGCCGCAGTCGACGACGTCACAGCCCCAGTCGGCCATGATGTAGGCGATGGTACCGCCGCCGCCCTGGTCGACCTTGCCCAGTTCCCCGACCTGCCAGGGAACTTCTTTTTCGTTGAAGATGCGGCGGATCTTGGCCATGAATTCGGCGTTGGCATCGTTGCTGCCGGCCTTGCCGCGGGCGCCGGTGTATTTGCACAGGCAGATACCGTAGCCGAGCTTGGCCGAATTCTGTTCTTCATAGGCGTCGGCAAAGACCGGGTCAAAGGCGGCGCAGACGTCGGCCGACAGGACTTCGCTGTTGCGCAGGGTCCGACGCAGCCAGATTTCTTGGTCATGACCCTGGAGGGACAGGAGTTCGGCGATGAAGTCCGGGAAGTACGACGACTGGACGCCCGTGTTGCCGACGGAACCGATTTCTTCTTTATCGGCAAAGAGAGCGACCTGTGTCTTTTCTCCCGGTGCGGCATCGAGGATGGCGGCCAGGTTGGCATAAGAGCAGACGCGGTCATCATGGCCGTGGGACATGATCATCGACCGGTCCAGGCCGACGTCGCGGCTCTTGACGGCCGGGATGATTTCCAGTTCAGCACTGGTGAAATCTTCTTCTTCAATACCGTATTTTTCCTTTAACAAGGTCAGGATAGCCGGTTTTGTCTTTTCTCCTTCGCCGTTCGTGCCAGCCAGGGGCATGAGCATTTCGCCGCTGATGGCTTCAGAGAGCTTCTTGGCGGCCTGGTCCTTGCCCAGGTGGGGCAGAAGGTCATTGATGAACAGGACCGGATCGCCCGGGTCTTCGCCGATAGAGACGTCGACGCGGCTGCCGTCGGCTTTATAGACGACGCCGACCAGGGACAGGGGCAGGCAGACCCATTGATATTTCAACAAGCCGCCATAGTAATGGGTCTTGAAATAGACGATTTTATTCTTTTCGACGACAGGCATAGCCTTGACATCCAGGCGCGGGCAGTCGATATGGGAGCCGACGATTTTCAGCCCTTTTTCGATGGGGGCTGAGCCGATGACGGCTAAGATGACCGATTTCCCTTTCTGGTCCCAATAGACCTTGTCGCCGGCCTTCAGGCTGGTGAAGTCAGCCAGGGGATGGAACCCGGCGTTTTCAGCCTGGCGGATGATTTCCTTATTGGCCAGCCGTTCTGTCCGGGCTGTGTCCAGGAACTGACGGTAATGGACGCTGTACGCTTCCATCTGGCCGCGCTGTTCCGGTGAGAAGCGGGCCCAGACGCTGTTTTCTGTATCAAATGCTTTCATGACATAAGCCTCCTCTGTAAATGATGATGTGTGACACTGCATCCTTATTATAACGCACTTATGGGAGCTGTACTAGTTCTTGAAAAAGACAGGGGAAACCGTTGTATTTCTTTATATTGTGTGGTATTATTAATCATACTTTATAAATAATAATTCACACATGGGAGGGTTTGCCATGATCGATAAAATGACTATCAAAGACTTAGTGAAGCAGGCTGTGCCTGATATTTGTGCCATGCGCCGTCATATCCATGAAAATCCGGAATTATCCGGCGAAGAAGTGGAAACGGCTGCTTTTATGGCAGCCAATCTGCGGTCTTTCGGCATCGATGTACAGGAGCACGTCGCCGGTACGACGGCGGTCCTGGGGACGCTCAAAGGCGGCAAGCCGGGACCGGTCATCGCCTTGCGGGCCGATATGGACGCCCTGCCCATGACGGAAGAAACGGGCCTGCCCTTTGCGTCCAATTTTGCAGGCAAGATGCACGCCTGCGGTCATGACGGCCACATGAGCATCCTCCTCGGTGCTGCTGAGGTCCTGAGTCAGGTGAAAGACGATATCCCCGGCACGGTCGTCTTCATCTGCCAGCCGTCTGAAGAAAAATCGCCTGTCGGCGGAGCCAAAGGCCTGGTTGCTTCCGGCGTCCTCGACGGTGTCGATGCCGTTTACGGCCTTCACGTCTGGCCGACACTGCCCAGCGGCAAAATCGGTGTCCTGCCCGGGCCGATGATGGCCGCTTCGGACCATATCCGCATCGTCCTCAACGGCAAGGCCAGCCATGCCGCCATGCCGCATAAAGGCGTCGACACCATCGTCGCAGCCGCCCAGTTCCTGACGGCGGCCCAGACCATCATCAGCCGCCGTGTCAATCCCCTCTATCCGGCTGTCCTGACTTTTGGCAAAATCACTGGCGGCACGCGCTACAATGTCGTCGCCGATACGGTCGAAATCGAAGGGACCTGCCGGACGTACCATGCGGAGGCCCAGGATGCCGTCGAAGCCCATCTTCAGGATACGCTCAAAGGCATCGATGCCATGTACGGGACGGTCAGCCATCTCGACTATGAACGGGGCTATGCGGCTGTCCGCAATACGCCGCAGCAGGCGGCTTTCGTCGCCGGCGTAGCCAAAGAATGTTTTGGCCCGGACATTCTGGCAGCTGTCGACGAACCGGCCATGACGGCCGAAGACTTTTCCGGTTATCTCCAGAAATTTGATGGCGGTTTCTTCTGGCTCGGTGCGACCAAGCCCGGCGACACGGTTTATCCCCTGCATAATACCCATTTTGCCGTCGATGAAGCCTGCCTGCCAGTCGGCGTCGAACTGATGGTTTCCCTGGTCCTGGCCAAAATGAAAGAAAAGGCATAATTATTTTTGAAAAAATGCAACTTAAAAAAGGAATCTGCCCCCTTCATCTCGAATATATAATATTAACTGAGATTCCATAGGAGGCGATTGTTTTATGAAAGAATACACAAGTGATAAAATTCGCAACGTTGCTGTACTTTCGCATGATGGCGCCGGCAAAACGGCTGTTGTTGAATCATTACTGCTTGCCTGCGGTGCTGTCGATGCTGTTGGCGTCGGTAAAGACAACAAGCATATTATGGACTATGAACCGGAAGAAATTAAGAGAAACGTCACGATCCAGCTCGGCATTGCGCCCTGCGAATGGGAAGGCTACAAGCTGAACTTCCTCGATACGCCGGGGTATTCCGAATTCTGCGGCGAAGTCCGCGCTGCTCTGCGTGCCAGTGACGGCATCCTGCTCGTCGTTTCGGCCGAATCGGGCGTCGAAATGGATACGGAACGGGCCTGGGACTACGGTGTCGAATTGAAATTGCCGCGCATGGTCTATGTCAATAAGATGGATGCGGAACACGCCGATTTCTTCGGCTGCCTGGAAAAATTGCGCGCCGTCTTCGGCAAATCCATCATGCCCCTCCAGATCCCTATCGGTGAAGGCAAGGATTTCCGGGGCATCATCGACGTCTGCAAGATGGTAGCCTGGGAATGGAATAACGGCGAATGCACGGAAATCAAGGTGCCGCCAGAATACATGGCCAAAGCCCGCGAAGTCCGCGAAATGTGCATGGAAGCCGCTGCCGAAGGCGACGACGAATTGCTGGAAAAATACCTCAACGGCGATGAACTGACCATCGAAGAACTGCGAAAAGGCCTGCGCCAGGGCATGCTGACGGGCCGCGTCTGCCCGCTCATGTGCGGCAGTGCCATCAACCATATCGGTACGGCAGAACTCCTGCGCCGTATCATCACCTACATGCCGGATGCTTCGCAGAAAGTCATGATGAGCACGGATAAGAAGACAGGCGAACCGGTCCTGGTCTATCCCAACAAGCCTTTCACGGCCTTCGTCTTCAAGACCCTCATCGATCCCTTTGCCGGCAAACTGAGTTATGTCCGCATTTTCTCGGGCGAACTCAAGGAAGGGGACAAGTTATACAATATGTTCCAGGATAAAGAAGAAAAGATGGGCAAAGTCCTGACCCTGGTCGGCAAGGAACAGATCCCCGTCCCGGCGGCTATTGCCGGCGACATCGTCGTCCTGCCGAAATTGCCGAATGCCCGGACTGGCGATACCTTTGCCGCTCCTGATTTCCCCGTCGTCTATGACCCCATCCGCTTCCCGAACCCGCTGCATACGGTAGCCCTGGTCCCGGAAAAGAAGGGCGAAGAAGAAAAATTGATGAACGCCCTCCTGCGGGTCAGCGAAGAAGACCCGACGTGCCAGGTCGAAAAGAGCACCGAAGGCAAGCAGCTCATCGTCCGCTGCATGGGCGATGTCCACCTCGACCACATCCTGACCAAGATCGAACGGAAATACGGTGTCAAAGCCAAACAGGAAGACGTTTACATCCCGTATCGTGAAACCATCAAGAGCAAGGCGACAGCCGAAGGCAAACACAAGAAACAGAGCGGCGGCCACGGTCAGTTCGGCCACGTCTTCCTGGACATCGAGCCGTTGACGACAGGCGAACCTTTTGAATTCGTCGATAAGATCTTTGGCGGCGCCGTACCGAGACAGTACATCCCAGCCGTTGAAAAAGGCGTCCGTGAAACTTTGGAAAAAGGCCTCATCGCCGGCTTCCCCATGATCAACGTCAAAGTTACCCTGACCGATGGTTCCTATCATCCTGTCGATTCGTCGGAAATGGCCTTCAAAGTCGCTGCCGCTCAGGCCCTCAAGAAAGCCGTACCCGAAGCCAAGCCGATCCTCCTGGAACCGATTTACAACGTCGACGTCGTCATCCCTGAAGATTACATGGGCGATGTCATGGGCGACTTCAGCAGCCGCCGCGGCCGCATCCTCGGCATGGAACACCATCGCAACCGCAAAGGCATCATCGTCGTCAAAGCCCAGGTCCCGCTGGCAGAAATGAAAGACTACGTCACCGTCCTGCGCTCCATGACCCAGGGCAAAGGTACGTTCAATATGGAATTCTTCGACTACGAAGAAGTACCGAAAAAAATCATGGACGAAATCATCGAAAAAAGACAAAGTGAATAAGACTAGTGGCTAGTCGTTCGTAGTTTTTAGTTTGTAGAAATGGGCTTTAAATTTTTAACCATCCGCTAACCACTAACAACTTAAAAGGGCTTGTCGCATGTGCGACAAGCCCTTTTTTTTACGAATCACGAATCACGAGCCACGAACCACCAGGCGTCACGGATGTAGGGGCTTGCACGTGGCAAGCCCGTTCCAGACTATGAGTGATTTTCCAGCTCGGAGCCAATGCCACCCAAGGTCCGGCGGGTCGCCCACGTGGCATATGCCAAAACGGCATATACCTGTTTACCTAAACGCCTTGCCAGGGCGCCTCCAGCGTCGTATAATAAGGATATAAGCAAACGTAAAACGTCGTACTAAAGAAAATACATACAGATGAAAGGGTGGTTTTTATGTCCCAATGGACAGATATGTACAGACAGAAATTAATGACGCCGGAAGAAGCGGTAAAAGTGGTCCAATCCGGAGATTGGGTCGATTACGGCATGGGCACGACCCAGCCGATCCTCCTCGACCAGGCCCTGGCAGCGCGCCGTGATGAACTGCAAGATGTCAAAGTCCGCATGTGCCTGAGCGTGGCTCCGCGGCAGATCGTCGAACAGGACCCGGAACGCAAGGCCTTTACGGCCATGAACTGGCATATGAGCGGCTATGACCGGAAGAAGTGCGCTCTCGGCCAGATGAATTTCATCCCCATGTGTTACCGCAACAAGCCGTCCATGTACCGCGACCTCCTCGACGTCGACGTAGCCCTGATTACTGTCGGTCCCATGGATAAACACGGCTTCTTTAATTTCGGCCCGGCCGTTTCGGCAACGGAAGCCATTACCAAGAAAGCGAAGAAAGTCATCGTCGAAGTCAATGAAGCCATGCCCCGCGTCCTCGGCGGCCGTGGCGAATGTATCCATATCAGCGATATCGACGGCATCGTCGAATATGGCAATCATCCCTTGGCGACCATTCCCTTTACGACAGGCGACGATATCGATGCCAAAATCGCCAAGACTATCGTCCAGCAGATTCCCGACGGAGCGACACTGCAGCTCGGCATCGGCAGTTTGCCGAATACCATCGGCGCCTTATTGGCCGAATCGGACCTGAAAGACCTGGGCGTCCATACGGAAATGCTCGTCGACGCCTTCCGACTCATGTATGAACACGGCCAGCTCACGAACCGCCGCAAGACTTTCTGCCGCGATAAGATAAGCTGGGCCTTCGCCCTGGGGACGCAGGACCTCTATGACTGGATGGACGACAACCCCTTCCTGGCAGCTTATCCGGTAGACGTCATCAATGATCCTTTCATCATTTCTCAGATGGATAATTTCATTTCCATCAATAACTGCATCGACATCGACCTCTTCGGCCAGGTATCGTCTGAATCGGCCGGTACCCATCAGATAAGCGGCAGCGGCGGCCAGCTGGACTTCACCGACGGCGCTTACCGCTCCCGTGGCGGCAAGAGCATCATCGCTTTGCGGTCGACGTTCCACAACAAGAAGACCGGCCGCGATGAATCGCGTATCATCCCGACGATGGCACCGGGCACGACGGTCACGGACCCGCGGTCCCAGGTGAACTGGGTCGCCACGGAATATGGCATGGTCAACCTCATGGGCGCTTCGACATGGGAACGGGCCGAACGCCTCATCAGCATCGCTCATCCCGATTTCCGCGAAGACCTGATCAAAGAAGCTGAAAAAATGAAGATTTGGAGATACAGCAATAAGCGGTAAGGGATAGCAGGTTGCTACTCTGCGGGCCACTAACAACTCACAGCCTCCAGCCGCTAGCTGCTAGCTGCTAACCCCTAATCCCTAACCCCTAGCCCCAAAAAAACTTGTTTCCCTCAGCCTAAAAAGGCAGGCGGAAACAAGTTTTTTTGCGCCTCTAGAGAAAACTGGAAATATTTGTTATAATATAATCGTATGCGCCCATTTGTTCATTTGACGGGCTGCCATATAGACGAGACCGATTCGGACTGCGGGTCTTTTGCTGGCCGGCAGTTATTTTCAGTTTGTATATGAGGTGAAATTTGTGGACGAACAACAAGTAGATAAAATTGTGCCGGTTTGTCTGGAAAGCGAAATGCAGACGTCGTACATCGACTATGCCATGAGTGTCATCATCACTCGTGCCCTGCCGGATGTACGCGATGGGCTGAAGCCGGTCCATCGGCGTATTCTCTATGCCATGCATGAAGCGGGCATGACGCCGAACAAGCCCTATAAGAAATCGGCCCGTATTGTCGGCGAAGTTTTAGGTAAATATCACCCCCATGGTGACCGCTCCGTCAATGATGCGACCGTCCGCCTGGCCCAGGATTTCTCGACGCGCTATCCTTTAGTCGATGGTCACGGCAACTTCGGTTCCGTCGATGGTGACTCGGCTGCGGCTATGCGTTATACCGAAGTCCGCATGGCGAAGATTACCGGCGAAATGCTGGAAGATATCGACAAGGAAACGGTCGATTTCATGCCCAACTACGACGGCTCCCTGCAGGAACCGACGGTCTTGCCGTCGAAGATCCCGAACCTCCTGGTCAATGGCTCGGCTGGGATCGCCGTCGGCATGGCGACGAATATTCCGCCTCATAATTTAGGCGAAGTCATCGACGGCTGTGTTCTGCTCATCGACAACCCTGAAGCCAGCCTGGAAGAAATCATGACCAAAATCAAAGGTCCTGATTTCCCGACGGGCGCTAAGATCATGGGCCGCGATGGCATCATCAAAGCCTATTCGACGGGCCGGGGCAGTATCAAGATGCGGTCCTGTGCGACTATCGAACCGATGAATAAAGGGAAGCACCGCATCGTCGTGACGGAAATTCCCTATCAGGTCAATAAAGCGCGGGTCATCGAGTCCATTGCCGACTTGTCCCGCAACAAGGAAATCGACGGCATCACGGCCCTGCGCGATGAATCGGACCGCAAGGGTATGCGCATCGTCGTCGAACTGCGGGCCGATGTCAATCCCGATATCGTCCTGAATAAATTGTATAAACACACGCAGCTCCAGGAAACGTTCGGCGTCATCATGCTGGCCCTCGTCGACGGCCATCCGCGCGTCCTGACGCTCAAACAGATCCTGAACTACTATCTCGACCATCAGAAAGATGTCATTACCCGCCGCAGCAAGTTTGAACTCGACAAGGCCCTGGCACGGGCTCACATCTTAGAAGGCCTGCTCATCGCCCTGGACCACATCGACGAAGTCATCAAGACGATCCGCGAATCGGCGACAGACGACATTGCCAAACAGTCCTTGATGAGCAAGTTCGGCCTCAGCGAAAAACAGGCCATCGCCATCCTCGACATGCGCCTGCGCCGCCTGCCGGGTCTGGAACCCGAAACAATCGAAGAAGACCTGGCTCTTATCCCGAGCGGACGCG
>ERZ1023843.29-NODE-29-length-30016-cov-11.553052_pt1 | contig 30016 bp, 25 predicted proteins | sample MGYA00380384_ERZ1023843 | MGnify/ENA primary metagenome ERZ1023843 (study PRJEB33179, sample SAMN07448989) | human gut metagenome | biome: Human-gut; feature: Human associated habitat; material: Faeces | host: Homo sapiens | place: India: Bhopal | collected...
CACATGCTGCCACACGGAACAGACACGTGAGGAAGATATCACGGCATAGGGGAACAGAAAAGTCTGTTGCTCCGACAGATTTTTCTACGTCCCTGTGGCGTATACCCCACCGCATACGTCCAAGTCAACTGCGCGGCAGCGGGGTGTGAAGTGTAAGATGTATGCAGGGGAGTGTATGATACTTTGAACGCATCTTACACACTTGAAACATCTGTGTATCAGATTGTTACATGCTAAAAGTGTAAGATGGCAGTAAAAACGCACATACTCATTTATAGGTGGGCTATCGGTGGAATGGGCAAATATTTCCTGCCTCCTTCAATGCGTCTCCCCAATCAAAAATACGAACTCATCGTTTTTCGATTGGGTGACGCATTGACGAAGGCAGCAGGTTTTAGCTATAGTTTGTCACCAATAGCTTGACACACCGTCAAACCTGTTGTATTAAAATCCCCCTTGTAAAGCTTTGAAAAATTCCGTGGGGAATTTTCGCCTTTTAACGAGATTTTATTCTCACGTGTCTTTGGCGTTTCAGACAAAAGTCCATACCTTTGTACAAAAGACAACAAATACAAACAAAGTTAACACAAGCAAATCCTATTGTAGCTTATGCAGAAATTATTCCCCCTAATGAATTTTAGAGAGACATCAACAAAGGCATGGCGCCAATTCGTAGTCTTTTTGATATGCAGCATCGGAGCACTCCCTGTGTGGGCCGAACGCATAACGTATACTCCCAGACAAATAATACAGAAATTTAATATTGTTGCCGATGGTGGCGAAAACATTTGCAAACTTGGCACCGACCCCGTGTCGGGCAAACCAGCATTGGTATTCGCCGGCTTTGAAGGTTATGTCACCATCACTGGTACACAAAACTACAATTATGTACAGTCTATCACCTTAGAAGGCTCATCGTCTGCCGATGGTACCGAAACGATGAGCCAGGCAGTACTTATCGAGCGTGTTGAGATAAATGGTAATAGCTATTATAACGAGCTCAATGTTAAGGCAGCCTGTTTTTACCCAAGTGGCAGTTATGACTATGTAGCTAACACGACGAGTGGCTCGCTCTACATCTATTTTTATAAAGGCAGCTCCACCACGTTTTATCTCACCAGTTTGTCAGTTGACTGTGCAGAACAGCGAAACGTTTCTTTCGACCCCGCAACTGTGACCATTAAGCAAGGTGAAAAGGTGGAACTGCCTGATATGGTAGGTGATACAGATGGTATTATTAGCGACTCCACAAGCTATAGTATCGACAATCCAGCCATAGCCGCTTTTAATTGCGCTGAAGGCAATCGTAGCATGATTTTGGGTGAAAAACCTGGCGAAACCACGCTCTTTGCTCATGTCAATGCAACCAAAAATCTACCGGCTGGCGTTGCCAAGTTGCATATTACAGTCACACCAGCCGAGGTTGAAGGCGACGTTGTTACAGTCCGACTCACCGAAGCTGGTACATTGCGCGAAAAGTTGGCCGAACTCGAAGATGTAACAAGCATCAGCCGACTCAAGCTCGTAGGCCCCATCAATTCGCAGGACTTGGCTCTTTTGCGTGCTGGCACCGGCCGCCTTGCTAAACTTTTAGACATCGATTTGGCCGATGTGACCCTTGTGCCCGATGGCGGCGCTTACAGCACAGTCGAGACCGACCGCTACCAAATAGGACTTGGTGCGGAAACCACCACTTATTACCTCTCCGATGAGGAGCGAACCGAGGAGTCTTCATCATCAACAGGCCTTGGTGGTTCCAACCACTATGTAAAGGAATATACGCTCGATCTTGGCGGAGCCTTTGCCAACATGACCCAGTTGCAGCGCATTGTGCTGCCTACATCACTCACCCGTGTGGGCGACCATTTCGCTCTCAACTGCAACAAATTGGTGAGTGTAACAAGCCAAGGCAAAATAACAGAGGTTGAGCAAGACGCTTTTTATGGTTGCGAAAAACTTGTTGAACACCCATTTGATGGTGTGGAGCGCATAGGCAGTGGAGCCTTCCAGCGTGCAGCCATCGGTTTGATAGACCTCAGCCATCTCAAGGAACTTGGTAGTGCTGCATTTAATGAGAGTTGTGTCAGCCATGCCAACCTTGTTAGTCTTGACAGTATAGCCGCTGATGCTTTCCGCGAATCGTATATCAGCCAGCTCGTTCTGTCAGATAGCCTGAAGTATATCGGTGAAGGTGCTTTTGCTAACACTGCCATGTTGCGAGGCAACCTGGCGCTGCCCAAGCACCTCAGTGAAATAGGAAGCGCCGCATTTATGCGGTCACACATTCAGCAGGTCACATCAGCTCCCGACAAGTTGACACGTGCAGGTTTCAACATCATGTATGGTACTGAGTGGTATTGGCAGCACGCGCAAACAGACAGCATCATCATGCTCGGCAGCGCAGCCATAGAATTGGGCAGTTCATGCAAAAGCGGTAATCTGACAAGTATCACACTGCCCGCTGGCACAACGGTCATTTCCGACCAGTTGTTTTACGGTTGCGATAAATTGCAACACGTTTCATTGCCTGCCAGCCTGCTGGCAATAGGTAACAAAGCATTTGCCTCGTGCACATCGCTCACCACCTGCACCTTGCCCAAACAGTTGCAGTATATAGGCAATCAGGCGTTTTCATGGACCGCTTTAAGCACTGTCAACCTCGATGGTAACATGACTATAGGTGAGAGCGCTTTCAACAATATCAGCACCCTTCTGCGTGTCAATTACAACGTGCCAAATGCTGCCACCGCGCAAAACATGTTTGCTTCGTGCAAGGGACTTGAAATCGTTAACATCGGTGCCGATGTAACCATATTGCCCGCCTACATGTTCACAAAGTGCAACTCTTTGCTCAAAGTGAATTTTGCCGAGCGTCCAGACTACACGCCCCTTGTTATTGAAGACGAGGTGTTCAATGGCTGCAACCTGCTGTCAAAAGCCGAACTGCCCATGCAAACCACCCATATAGGACGTTATGCCTTTGGTGCTACCGCTTTGACTCAGGTGACTCTGCCCAAGACACTCACCTATTTGCACAGCACGGCTTTCAACAATGGCAAGATAACAACCATCTACAACTATATGCGTCGCCCCTACGACTTTTCTTCAGAACTGTCCGGCAATGTGTCGGTCACCCCCTTTGCCACAACAGGTGGACGTTACATTCTGCCCGATTGGTTTGGTGCCGATGTCACGGTATACGTCCGTCCTGAAAGTGTAGAGGCATACCAGGCCGATTTGGCATGGGGCAAATGCAACATTCAGCCTATGGACGCCGAACACATGGCTGTAGGCATCAATGCCGTACGGCAAAACAATTACACGCCGGCCATACACTATGGTGCCGATGGCCGCACCCTGTCATTGGCCGACGGCCGCACGTTCAGCGTGTTCACCCTCGATGGTCGTTCCGTTGCCAAGTGCGTTACCACCTGCAGCATCGCCCTGCCAGGCACCTACATCATAGCAACTAACAACAGCACCGCCAAAGTCATTGTACACTAAGGTACAGCAAGACAAAATACACGCAAAATCCCTTCCACATCAAGAGCAGACGATGTGGAAGGGATTTTCCTATAATTGTAGAGTCAGACTAATGTCAGTGTCTCAATAGGCATCTTGACCACCCGTTAGTCAGCTATAACAAGCTTTTGTCCGTCAGAGTCAAGTGTCACCTTGTGAGCAAACGACGTGCCGCCACCCTGGCTAATGGCCGAAAGGTCAATGCCCCGCCGTTTCAGTTCGTCAATAAGTGCCACGTCATGGCAAGCACGAGCTGAGCCCCAGCCCCTACAGCCTACTTGTGCATTAAAAGAGTCAATGAGAGATTGAAGTGAAGCCTTCGCAAAACGCGCAGCAAAATCTGCGTAAAGAGAATTGTTGTTCATGTCAGGAAATGTTTGAAGTGTTTTAATGAATATAGAAAACTTCCACATCGTACCTTAACCACCGTGGTTCCTGTAAACTCGGTTGGTGAGTTTGCCATCATCAGCAAATCAATGCTGCGTAGCAACTGCTCTTGATGTTTCGCTTGCAAAGGTATAGAAAATATTTTACGATTCGTGCCTCAACATAAACAATTTGCGCTTTTATGTGTGAAAACGTGCCTTTTCATTTGCGCCTATTCACTTTTTGCGTGTTAGGCAACAGGCCTGCGATGATGCCGAGAAGCGGCAGGAAGGCACTTACTTGAAAGATATACTCAATGCTGGTTTTATCGGCGAGCCAACCGAAGAAGGCAGAGCCAAGTCCCCCCAATCCAAACATCAGTCCGAAAAATATGCCCGCTATCAGTCCCACCTTGTCGGGCATCAAGTCGGTGGCGTAGACCACGATAGACGAGAACGCCGAGGCAATGATGAGTCCCGACAGGAAGGTGCAGATAATGGTCCACGTTAAATTGGCAAAAGGCATGGCTATTGCAAATGGCGCGGCACCTAAAATGGAGAACCATATCACATACTTCCGGCCAAATTTATCGCCCAACATGCCCCCGGCCACGGTTCCGATAGCAAAGGCCAATAGGAACACGAACAAACAAAGCTGCGATGTTTGTACCGAAACGCCGAACTTGTCTATCAAGAAAAACGTGAAGTAGCTCGTGATGCAAGCCGTGTAGAAATACTTCGAAAATATGAGAAGTATAAGAATAAGCAGAGCACCATATTTGGTTCGTCTCGAGATGTCGTGATTGATGAGAGGTTGCGCAGACTGATGCGTCACCACATAGGACAGTTTGGTTCTATACCAAGTTCCCAACCGTATCATGATGATAGCCGCTAACAATGCCGCCAAGGCAAACCAAGAGATGGCATGCTGTCCGAAGGGCAGAATAATGATGGCAGCAAGCAACGGGCCAACAGCCGAACCGCCATTGCCTCCCACCTGGAATATGGACTGTGCCAAACTCTTTTTGCCTCCCGAGGCCAGTTGTGTGACAAGTGAGGCTGTAGGGTGAAAGATAGAAGAACCAAATCCCACCACGCTCACCGCCAGGAGTATAATAAAGTAGTTCTCGGTGAAGGCAAGCAGCAACAATCCTATCAAGGTAAAGCACATGCCCACCGACAGGGCGTATGGTCGTGGGTGTTTGTCGGCATAGAAACCTGTGAAAGGTTGCAGAATAGAGGAAGTCATTTGAAACACCAGTGTAATGATGCCAATCTGTGCGAAGGAGTAGTTGAATTTGTCCTTCATGATAGGGTAGATGGCAGGAATGATAGATTGAATCATATCATTCAAGAAATGCGAGATGCTGCATATAACGAGCATCGAATACACCGTACCCTCCACCATCGTTGGGTTCCCTTTCAATTTACTGCTTATAGCCTTAATATTCATGCGTAATAGTGTTTGTTCCTTTATGCCGGGCCGTTGCTTGTTTTTGGGCTAGGAAACAGACATGGTGTTCCGTCAAATATTTCTTTCCATATAAATAGGAATTTTATAACAGCCTAAAACACAGCAATTTACAATTACTTAAAACTTGTTTGCTGAAAATTTGCAGTTTACTGCTGGCTATCCAGCACCCCGTCGCCGTTAGCATCCAGTACCGAATTATCTAAGTTAAACTGCATACTGGCAGGCACACCAATATATAGAGACTGGCCAGTATTTAGCGCGTCGCTTTCCTCAGTATGGAGAACACCGGAGAGCGTAGCCGTAAAAGCATCGAGACTACTATAACGCGCTTGCACGGTAAAATCTTTTATACTATATCTGTAGGCAGGGTAGCTGCCGGAGGTAGATACGTTAGACCAGCTATGATAAATACTGGCCTTTATGTAGGGTGCAAAGTAAGAGCAACGACCACCTTTAAGCTGCATACATACAACCATATCGCCGGAGCGTGCGATATACTGCCCGTCGTTAGGGGCTAAGTCGCTTTCGTCTTTTGAGCAGGAAACACAAACGAAAGCGGCCAGCATCACAAATAATAACTTTTTCATTTTGCCATTAACTGTAATAGGGTTTGTATTTGCTTATCCTTTTCGGCCAGCATATCGCGCACGAATATAGCATTCCAGACCTTTAGCTTCTACAAAAGTCTTTGCTTTGAGAATGCGTCCATACGAAACGCGTAGAACGAACCATTGATCGTTCTCAGTGGGCACACTTCTTACCGACGCCCCATTTCCGACATTCTCAGATATGGAGGGCGTACAGGAGGTAAGTTCTGCACTCGGACACGATAAGCTTGTGTCGGTTGGCTGCCCATTTTACAATGAGGCATCGGCCGTTGAAGGCTGGTTGGTTGTATCTTCCAATGTTGTTGTTCAGAGATAAAAACCAATAGACTCTTCCTTGGTGGAATTGTCAATAATGATTACAAAGATAAATAATCTTTCTCAGACGAAAGAACAAATAATAGGTAAGATACAACAGAATTATTTAACACCCCATTGCCCCCAAAGTGCAGACAGTTTGCACAAAAAAAATGTGGAGGGGGCGTGGGGGCTTTCAAAAAATGTGCGTAATATTGCACTCGTTTGTTGGCTCTCGGTAAGCAAGGGGGCCACAGCAAATAATGCAGTATAAAAAACAATAGAGAATATGATACTATCTACATTGGCAGAGAGCGGGCGCGTAGAGCATTTGCACCCAGCTTTCAAATTGGTTTTAGATTATGTCAAGTCGCACGATTTGACAAAGGTGCCGGCAGGACGCATTGTGCTCGATGGCGACCGCGTGTTTATAAATGTTGATGATGCGACCTTGCGCACAGAGGCGGAGCAGGCACTTGAGGTGCATCGCCGCTATATCGACATACATTTCCCGCTCAGCGGTAGCGAACGGGTGGGGTGGAGTCCGCTTGAGGCTTTGGCTGCAGAAAGTAGTCGCGAACCCTTTGATGTGGCACGCGATTTTGCCCTTTACGACCTGCCGGCAGCCACTTACTTTGATGTGGTGCCGGGGCAGTTCTACGTCATGTATCCCGAAGATGCCCATGCCCCTATTATTGGCAACGGTACACTGCGCAAACTTGTGGCAAAGGTGAGAATAGACTGATGAGGTGATGAGGCAGAAAGGTCAAAACGAAACGCAGCTATTGATGTTCGGTAATATTACTCAACTTTCGGATTTAGCAAGTGCGGGCTGAAGGCCCAATGGAGCACATAGCCCAGGGCAAGCGAAGCGACACCCTGGGTATCGCGTGTTGGAGCAGTCGCGCCCTGTAAGGGCAAAAGCTTTAAGCCATGCCGCAATTGTTGCACAAGATATACATACACTTCAGCCCGCCTTGGCCAAATCCGCAGCCTTTCACTTAAAGTCCACCGGTATCGTAATCTTTACAGGTGTAGGGTCGCCCTTGTCATCTGTGCCAGGTTTCCATTTAGGCATACGTTTTAGTGCGTCCATGGCAGCCTTGTATATTTTAGCGTCAAAGGCATTCTTCACCTCAAGGTCGGTAGTATGGCCCTTTTCGTCCACAATAAAGCAAATCGTGACAGAGCCCTTTTCATTGCGGTCAATACACTCCTGCGGATAAACGATGTGCTGGTCGAGCCAGCGCATAAAGGCACGCAGTCCGCCCGGAAACTCAGGCATCTGCGACACCTGTTCGGTAGGCACAATCTTTTCCTTGGCTATGGGCAGCGACTTGTCGTGAATGCCCGTAGTGTCCACAATTGGTGTGGTAATAACCTGCTGTTCGGGGTCGTAGTCTATGGGGCCGTCCTGTCCGATGGTTTCGAGCGGAGGCAGTCCGTCAACAATTTTTGGCCTTGCCGACTTGGCGCCCGGTGCCGTGCGCACCGTGGGAGCCTGGCGCGCTGTGGCCAGAAACTTCACCTTGTAGCCTTCCTTCAGTTCGGCAGGCTTTTTGGCAAAAGCGTCCTCGGCCTCCTTCATGCCGCGCATAGCCATTATGTGTGCATAGAGGGCCAGCGACCCCTGCGCACCCAGCAAGGCACCCAAGGTGCCGAGCACAATGATGAGCACACGCCGGTAGCGGGCGCCCGTCTGCTCGCGCAGCTTGTAGGCGCCATACGCTTTGTTGCGGCCCTCAAACACCATGTCGCACCATTCCTTTGAATATATGTCTGACGAATGCACTGTTGTTGCCTCCTATTCGTTATTGTTCAGTCGGCGAAGTTACTGAAATCTGCGCGCAATGCAAAACGATAGATTAAAAGACTTGTGCCGCGTAATGATAATATGTATTAAAAAGCCTGCGCTACCCCAGGTGCGCACTCCCAACTGCACCCTGCGTAATGGGGGTGTTTGTCCATGTTTTGCCTATGCCATGGGGATTTTGCCACCAATGCCCATTGCCAACAGTCATATTTGGGTTTGACGGGAATGTAAGATGTTACGGAGTTTGTCTGCATTCTCCGTAACTTTTTACACAGAACATTCTTTTTTCTCAATTAGTATCGTACCTTTGCATACAAAACAGGTTTCGACATGAATAAACGCTCAATCATTGATACACTGCAACAACAAGGTGGGTTCATAACCACTGGCGAAGTGAAAAGCCGTGGTGAATATGAGCAACTCCGTCACGCTGCAGAAGAGGGGAATTTGGTGCGAATCAGAAAAGGGGTCTATGCAGAAACGTCCGCCTTGGCAAATAATATGATAGATGTTGAGCGGATCGTTCCTCGCGGAGTGCTTTGCCTATATAGCGCATTTTCCCATCATGGACTGTCTACGCAAGTTCCCTCGTCAACTTGCATCGCCATTGATGCCAGGCGCAAAGTTCGTCTGCCTGACTATCCAATCATAGACCTTTACTATTGGAAGAAAGAATATTTGGAGTTTGGCATCATGCAAAAGGAGATATCGGGATATGATGTGCTTATTACAGACCTGGAACGGACAGTTTGCGATGCTGTGAAATACAGAAACAAGATAGGGCTTGATGTCTGTGGCGAAGTTATAGACAGCTATCTGAAAAAAGATAATCGTAATATCTCACTCCTGCATGAGTATGCACAGAAATTGAGAGTTAAAAACATATTGACTACATATTTGGAGACAAGATTGTGACAAAGAATATAGGGCGGTCTATTAAGACACGTTTGCTTAACCTTGCCAAAGAGGAGAAGCAAGAGTATATGAAGGTGCTGGTTAGATATTTGCATGAGCGCTTGCTGTTCCGCATATCTGCAAGTCCTTACAAAAGTAATTTCCTGCTGAAAGGCAGTTCTTTATTGTTTGCATTGGATGGTTTCAAAGCTCGTCCAACAATCGACATCGACCTGTTAGGGGAGTGCATCAGTAATGAGAGGGAAAGCTTGAAAGAAACGTTCGAGAAAATTTGCAACATAGAATGTGAAGATGATGGCGTTACTTATGATGCAACTTCGCTTGAATTAGAACCGATTGCCGTTGAAAAGAAATATCTAGGCACTTGTGTAAAAGTGGTGGCTCACTTAGATACGATTGTGCAACAGATATCTGTTGATATAGGCTTTGGCGATGTGGTAACGCCTTACCCGCTTTCTTTGGATTATCCGTTGCTGCTGCCCAATGTTCCAGCTGTGGAACTATACGCTTATTCTTTGGAAACATTAATAGCGGAGAAATTTCACGCAATGGTCGACCGTGACGAAAGCAATAGTCGCATGAAAGATTTCTTTGATGTGTATCAGTTGTTTGCCAACCATATAATAGACCGAGAACTACTGTCGGAAGCCATTGTCTGTACATTCAAAAACAGAAATACCCCTTACAGAGCAAACCTTATGCTTTTTAGTGATAAGTTCGCTACAGATACGACACGCAATGCTTTGTGGAAGGCTTTCTTGAAGAAGATACGTTGGAAGGAGCGGCTTGAATTCTCTGTTGTAATGAAGTGCATTAAAGAGAACCTGCAAGAGTATTGGAGTGAAGCAATACTTGGATAAGTCATAAGATGCAAAAGGCAAATAAATAAGGCTACTTGCCTATGCAATGGGAATAAATTGCCCTTGTTTTGCCTATGCAATGTGACATTTTTATCAATGTTTGCCTATGCAATAGGAATAAATTGCCCTTGTTTTGCCTATGCAATGTGACATTTTTATCAATGTTTGCCTATGCAATAGGAACAATTTACCCTTGTTTTGCCTATGCAATGTGATATTTTTATTGCTGTTTGCCTATGCAATAGGAATAAATTGCTCTTATTTTGCCTATGCATTGTGACATTTTTACAGGCAGGGCGGCCGCCCCAGCCTCAGCTTATGTGAAAAACCACGGCGCCAGCCTTATGTTACTTATGTAGCTTATGTACTTATGTCTCCCGCGGTAAGCGGCACAAGGGCGAACTGCCCTTAAAAACACAGAACAAAGTTTATTACTCCAAATGTCGGATAATATATATTCCTGATCAGTTCACTATAATTGATTTGGGTGGCGCATTGACGAAGTCGGGTGATACGTTGCTGTCCGGCCAAACGCCTAAGCACCACATAGTAATGCTTAGGCGTTTGGCCGGACAGCAATATATTGTTATATACAACTTGAAAAACGTCAATATAGCTACGGCGTCAGCCATAAGCTGCACGTCAGCATGCTTCGCACGCTTTGCAAGCCTTATTTATTCTTTCGTCTCACATTAAACTTGATGCCCCCAGCTTTGCCAGCGTGGTACGCCATGTCACTTTTGCCGTCGTGCGTCAGTTTGTACACTTTGAGCATTTCCCCCTCGGCAAATAAGTCGCAGCAGAAAGTATCTCCCACGCTGAGTTGCGCATTACGGCTCCTCGTCACCTCAAACATATTGTTGCCCATACACCGGAACGTACAGTTGCGGTCGGGCAGCCAGCGTACTATCACCTCGTCGCCAACCTGCAATTCATTAGGCAAGCACGCTTTGCTGAAAAACATTTCGCTCTGCGATGCAATCGTATGTCTCCCTTTTACAGAAATACCCCCCCGGTTGCAAAAATCTGCAAAATCGTCAAAACCCAAGAAATTAGCGATCACGTTCAGCGTATTTTTGCTGGGTTTGCTTTCCTGGTCGTGAATATACCCCCACATGCGTTTGAGTGTGGTAGTACTGATATATTCGTGGCATTCGGCAAGCAGCAGTTCGCTCAGATACGCAAAGTCGTGGTTGCGTCGCATTTTAAGCCCGGTCCTTTCCTCTAAGGCATGTAGCAGTTTATCTTTCATTTTAGCAAAAATTCAGTGTCTCTATGGGTCGAAAAAGTAGGAACCTCTCCCGTACCCATTGTTTGGCGGCGTGTTTCTCACCCATTTGTTATGCAAAAGTAGCAATTTGTGCGCACAAAAAGCATACGAGTCTTAAATAGGACAAAAAGGACAATGTAGGATTAGATGAAAGTGTCGTATATTTGCGAGCAGATATTAAATATTAAAGTTAACAGAAAACGCAAAGGAAAGCAAGGTAGCTGTAGCCCTCTCCTTTAAGGTTGAATCGGGCGCACACTTGTTAATTGGCATTTTATACAGTAAAAAACAAACGGAAGGACAAGCTAAGAAACAATCAGAAGAACAGACTAAAGAACAAGCAAGAAACGATAAGGCTATAGATAATAAGCAGAGATTGTTATTATGCTATTGTTCCTGCTTATAATATAATTCAAATTGACATGAAAAGAAATTTCGTATGTGAGTTCAGAAAGTACGATAAGATTAGTACAATCTTTGATTTGATAGGAGGAGACCTTGAACCCAAACAAACGATGGCTCTTGGATTCCTTTTTAGTAAATCGCGTTCTGCTCTTAATGCTTTTCTGAAACTCATTGGTGTAAAGGTGACATTTGACAAATGTATTGTCGATTGTGAGCCCCGGCGTAACGAAGAAGACAACAATGACAGAATTGACATTTTGCTTCGCTTGTATCAAGACGAACACCCAGTAAAAGCAATTATCATAGAGGCAAAGAGTGTTAAAGCTAAGACCTCTGAAATTGTTGCCAATAACCAAGTACAGAAGTATCTTAATGGCTTCTCTCAAATGAAAGGCTTCTCTAATATAGAAACTGTTACATTGACACAAGACGTTAAAACGTTGGTTGAAGGCAGTACTTCTATTACCTGGCTTGAATTGGTTAACGAACTGTCTAATGTCCAAGGAAAAGAACCCATAATTAAAGATTTTATTAACTACATTCTAAACATTAAAGGAAATATGAAACATTACGAAGAAGAGATCGTCTCTATTCCCGCAGGAAACTCTTACGAAGCTGTTGTAAGTTCTGGCATATATGAGTGTCCGGTAGAATATAAAAGGAATCCCCAAAATCCTCTATTCATAACGTTTAGAGAAAAGGGTGGCGGGGCTATGAAGACATTGTATAAATTGCTTGACGTTTTAGAACTTGACCTTGACGATGAAGCAAGCATTGAAAAAGTCGATGAAGCAAGCATTGAAAAAGTCGGTAAACAATTAAATCTAAAAGATAGACTTGATCGTTACAAATCTTTTGGAACTCCTACTAAAGGTGTAAAGAGGGTCTATGTGTTAGATATTGATGATGCAATAACATTGCCGATTCCTGTCACTCCTATGGAAAACAATACACCTATAATCAATTACAAAATCAGCGATTTTATAGGAGAATGTAATACTAATAAAGGAGAATATCGAATTGTTTCGCCTTTTAAGATTGATGGTCACACGCTTCATGTACCTAACTCTAGAAAGAATTGCATCCTTAAAAAAGAAGATGGAACTTTGGTAAAAGATTTTTCTTGTAACAAAGAACCTATCGAGCTAAATAAGGAATATGTATATGAATTATTTGTTCAAGGTGACAAAAGGTCTATAAGATTGAACAAAATACGTCTTAGTTATGAAGCTGGCTCGTGGAAAATGTTCTACGATTATAAGAAGTGATGAATTTACAATAGTGTAAGTTTAGTAAGTAAGCACCTCATTCAAGTTGTATTGTATGGGGTGCTTACTGTTTTAAGCCTGATGGGAGTTTGGATTCGAAGCTGTGATTGCATGGCCCTAAAAAGGATAAAAAGGACTATACGAGATAGCGCTTAGATGCTGTATATTTGCAAGCAGATAAAGTACAACAGCATCGATGGATTTCTTCGCAACTTGGCATGCAAGGTGTATGAGAAATCTCAGATAAAACAGAGATCCCTAAAACTCCTCCTCGTGTGTGAAGACTTTAAGCTTTATGCACAAAGAGACAAAACGCTAATCTTATGAATACACAAATTACCCCCTCCTCCTAAGTTGGTAAATTGAGGTGTAGACAAAGTTGAGGCCTCAAGACAGATTATTGGAACTCTTATTGGGCAGGGGCAAGTTGCTCGAACAGGGTTCTACAGTAGGGAGGACGCTTCTGTTGACAGTTCTTCTTGCAACAAATCAAAGACAAATTGGAGACCGAAAGCTTGCGGTTCCTTTGCATACCCATTCTATCCTTTGCATTATGGCGAAGATATTTGCGGGTGATAAAATGCCAAATAGGGCAATCCCTTTCGGTAAATAAAAACAACATGCCGGATATCCCTAAGGGTGACGGCAAAAAACAGAAAAAACATGAGCGTAGTATCAACCGTAGATTATAGAATTGTAGGTGACGAAGAAGTACTTGAAGGAATATATGAAAAGTGCCAGCAGATTATAGATTCTAATGATAGGCCATCATTGGCTCTTTTGTTGGATACTCTCAATATATCGTATTCGTATATGCCTTCGAGTACAATTTACAGCAGTGAATACTCAGATGGGGTGTTGAAAATCACGACAGATGAAAATTGTAAGGGACCATCAGACTTCCGCCATCTTCTCTGTGATAACTATGAGGATCTGAGTGTTTATTTTTGGGTAGACATTGAGGACTACGGATTTTTTACAAATGATGAAGAAAGCATAGCTCGCAATGTTGAACTTGGTGAAGTCATGACAAATGACGAAACCTTAGATTATGTAAATGACATACTGAAGGAATCTGAAAGCCTGAAGGATTTGCAATTCGACACATTCGAGGATTTCCAAGAGTGGTACGAAGCGCATGAAGACGAAGCTATTGACGAAGGAATAGAACTACAAATAGCGGAAGTTTCTGAAGATTTCGAAGATTGATAGTATCCTCCTTAATGCCTTTTCGAAATGGCTAAGGGCATTAAGGAGGAAAATGTTTTTGAAAACGGCAGAAACTACTTCAGAGGGGTTATTGTATTAACATCAACTTTTAAGTACTTGGGTGGCTTGCTGATGCGATGGGCCTTGGCAGTGATGACAACTAATATAGCTGATGCGCCTCGGCGTATAGCAGGAAATAAGGAACGATTATAGGACTTAAAATGAAATGGGACTTCTGCCTTGCTGCTGTGTAAATGGTAACAATAAAGCGGAAGTTCCATTTCTGCTTAATATAAGATGGTGCTCAAGGTTATTTTGTAAATAGGTGTTCAACCAATCAAACAATTTTATATGTTAACATTCATATTGATGGTAGTAGCAGGCATCGTGCTGTTTGTGGTATTGGGCGTATTGGGTTGGCTGGGGACAGCAATAGATGCTGTGTTCAGTTTGCTGACGGAGGGGGTTGGTAATTGCTTTGGGTGTGTGATAGAATTGGTGCTCATGCTGGTGGTGCTGGGCCTTATTATATCGGCCATTAGCTTGATATTGTGATGGCGAGCACTTTGTGTGACGTGAACTCAATGAGTTACGTTATTTTATAGGGTGACGCATTGACTAAGTTAGGAAAGCCGCTTACCGCGTGAACATAAGAACACAAGTTTACATAGGAAACACACAAGGCCGCTGCGCGGCTGACGGCCACGGACTAACGTCCGGGTGGCCCCAAGAGACATAAGGGCTGACGCCATAGCGTGCCCTGGCAGCCGCTAACGCGGAGAACATAAGGACAAAAGGACATAAGAACAGAAGAACTTCAAGACATACGGGCATGGACTTTTGTCCTTATGTTCTTTTGTTCCCGCGTTAGCGGCAGATTGCAACAGTTCTTCGCCATTGCGCTTACCGCGGGAACATAAGAACATAAGCTACATAAGAAACATAATTTGCGTCCGGTGAAACGTAACCATAGAATGGATTCAAGCACCAAACGCAAGCACTAATGGGGGCGACGCGTCCCGCGTCGGGATTTTTAAGGCAAAAGTTCACAGACAAGCGTGTAATTAGCGCTGTCTGTGAGCCTTTATTGGGTGTATGAACCTTTGCCTTAATGCCCGACGCGGGACGCGTCGCCCCCATTAGTGCTTGCGTTTGGTGGTAGCGCTTGGTGCTTGAGTCCGTTAGCATGTTTACGTTTCACCGGATAGCTATAATTTATAAAAAGACCAAGACGAAAAAGTTGCACTTGGGACCTTTACCATACTACAAAAACTTTACTTGCCGAGTATCTTACATCTTACACTAATGCGCTGTAACTCATTGACTATCAATGCTTTGCTTAGTGTAAGATGCTGCCAAATCCACTTACACTAACCTACACGCATCCTACACACCCCTCATGCTGCCACACGGCACAGGCACGGGAGGAAGATATCACGGCATAGGGGAACAGAAAAGTCTGTTGCTCCGACAGATTTCTCTACGTCCCTATGGCGTAAAACCCGCCGCATACGTCCAAACCGGTTGCAAGGCAGCGGGGTGTGATGTGTAAGATGTATGCAGGGGTGTGTAAGATACTTTGAAATCATCTTACACTCTTGAAACATCTGTGTATCAACTTGTTACGCACAAAAAGTGTAAGATGGCAGTAAAAACACACGCACTCTTTTACATGTAGGCAGACAGGGAGAGAACAAATATTTGTGTACAAATTGTACACTTTTTTTGTTGGGTGCAATGCCTTGGTGTTACCTTTGCAGCACTTTACTTTTGTACTAAACCAAATTGTAGTAACTACCATGAAACGAATGCTTAACAGAATGCTGCGCTATGCCGATGCCATTGTGAAACGTGGCGTTGACAAACTGATAACGCGAGTTCGAGATAATATTCAAAAAAGTAAAGAGCAGAAAAACATCCAACCTACAAAGGGTGGCCATAAAATGGTCACCTGTCAAAATTATGTAAGTTTATTTTATTGCCAAATTACGAGTTGCCCGTCAGATGGGGGTATCTCATAGTCAAAGTTGACATGAGGCTTGGTAGAAAAGAAGCAATACGCCCCCATTGCAGCCAAAATATTCATAATGAAATTATGCAAACTCCGATGACGAGTATGTACAATTTGAGCTACATTTTTGAGCATATCGTTTACAGATTCAATGACACTTCTCTTGCGTAACATAATCTTATCATAAAGTGGCATGAGTTTCTGTTTCATGTTTGAGCGAAGTCCTGTAACAATATGAACGCCTTTATCCCAAAGCCTTCCAAAAAGAGTCTGAGAAATATAACCTTTATCTGCATACAACTTACCAAAAACCTTGTCAGTCAATGCATTCATAACATTCTCATTGCGATCGTCGACGTTGGCTTTCGTAAGATTAAAGTTTATTATTTCACCTTTTTCGTTGCATAGCAGGTGTAGCTTGAAGCCTATGTACCACCCCATGGTGCTTTTACCCTTTGTGGCAATATCCTTGAAAACTTTCATGCTGTAAAAGCGCTTGTTGTGTATAACAGGAATGCACGTACTATCAACAAAACTAATACCTGTGCATTTACCGAACACTGCTAATTTTAAGAACATCGTCATTGCAACGAAACAACGAGGCATAATCTCTATAAAACGATTGTATGAAAAGGTTTTTGGAAATAAATCCTTCCACACTGTTCGTACACAATACAGATAATAGTGCTTAAAATTGCGGTAAGAATTAAAGTGGAAACAAATCAGTATAGTGATGACTTCTGCATCAGACATCATACGCTTGCGGTGCCTTTTGGGCGCATTATCACTATCTGGAAGTACTTTTTTTGCGAATTCTTTCTCAAGTTCTTTGCAAAAGTCGTCTGCGATGCAGAAAATTTCAGTAATTTTGTCCTTGCTAATCATTAGTAATTTGTTTTTTGTTTCACTATAAAGTTACTAATAATCAATGAATTAGCAAAGGGTAAAGCGAACTATTTTGGCTCGTTTTACCCTAATTTTTTACGCAATCCTTATCCCGAACTCGCGTTGATAGACATTGTTGCGCATAACTCGGAACTACAAACTAAAAACGCTGAGACTCAAGCCCAAAACGCTACCTCTAATGGGGGCGACGCGTCCCGCGTCGGGAAAATATATAGCTATTATTTAGTAGAGTTCGTATTTCCCTCCTTTCTCTATCCCGACGCGGGACGCGTCGCCCCCATTAGTGGTAGCGTTTTTTTGCAGCGCGTTTTTAAGCAACTTAAAAATGCCTCAAAATGGTCTCGCCAAAAGGTATATTTTGAACGCCCTGCCTGTAAGGGCAAAAGCATTACTATACTATGTGCTTTGGAGTTTTACCAGGCAATAATAATATCCATACGTCACCATTCTTATGCGCGCTTTATTTCCCCCCTCTCACCTCGCCAAGCAGGCGCTGCAGGCGTTGCAGCAGTTTGGGGCGCTCCTTGGCAATGTCGGTTTGCTCGTAGGCGCTCTTGCTCAGGTCGTAGAGCTGCGGGGTGGGGCGGTAGCCCGTTTCAATCTTTGGCCCCCAGGTAATCATGGGACCGCCGTCGGAAGGTGAGATGTATTTGTAGTGCTGCGTGCGCAACGTCAGACTGCGGTTGCTGGCCATGCTTATGGCATAATCGCGCGGACGGGTGTCGCGGCCCAACCAGGTGGTGATGTGGTTCTGGCTGTCGTGGGCCTCGGCGGGCTGGAGTGCGACATCGGACAGTGAGGCCAATGAGGCCGGCATGTCGATGAGCGAGCCAAGGGCGTCGCTTGTCATGCCTTTAGCCGCCCCCTCGGGCCAGTAAACAATGAAGGGCACTGCCGAACCACCCTCGTAGGCACTGTATTTGCCGCTGCGGTAGGGGCCGCTCGGCTTGTGGGTGCCGCAAAGTTCGATGGCGCGGTCCTGGTAGCCGTCGTCGAGCACAGGGCCGTTGTCGCTTGTGATGATGATGAGCGTGTTGCGGTCGATGCCGCGCTGGCGCAGTGCATCGGTTATCTGGCGCACCGTCCAGTCAAACTGCATGATGGCCTCGCCGCGCAGCCCCATCACACTTTTGCCTCGGAAACGCTCGTGAGGCATACGTGGCACATGCACGTCGTTGGTGCACAAGTACATAAAGAAAGGGGTGGCGCGGTGTGAGTCGATAAAGCCAATGGCGTGGCTCACAATGCTGTCGGCAATGCTCTCGTCGCGCCACAGAGCGCGGCCACCGCCCTTCATGTGGCCAATGCGCGATATGCCGTTGACGATGCTCATGTCGTGACCGTGGCTGGGCCGCAATTTGGTGAGCAGTTCGGGATTGTTGCGCCCCGTGGGTTCGCCCTCGAAGTTGTGCTGGTAACTCACGCTGATGGGGGCCGAGACGTCGTAGTTTGCCACACGGCCGTTTTCGATGTACACGCAGGGCACGCGGTCGGCGGTGGCCGCCATGATGTAGTGGTAGTCAAAGCCGAGGTCGCGTGGTGTGAGGTCGATGGTGCCGTTCCAATCCTGTGCGGCTGTGCGGCTGCCCAGGCCCAAGTGCCATTTGCCTATGGCGGCGGTGGCATAGCCAGCGCGGTGTATGAGGTCGGCCACGGTGGTTTGGCCAGGTTTTATAATCATGCCGGCATTGCCCGCTGCCACATCGGTGCCGGTGCGGCGGAAAGGGTATTCGCCAGTGAGCAGCGCGTAGCGCGAAGGGGTGGACGTGGAGGCGCAGGCGTGCATGTTAGTCATGCGCACCCCGTTGGCGGCCAAACTGTCGACGGTGGGGGTGCTCACCCGTGTGGCGCCATAGCAGGACAGGTCGCCATAGCCAAGGTCGTCGGCCACGAGTACAATGATATTGGGTTTGAGTTGCTGTGCGGCGGCACACAAGGGGAGGGCTGCCAGCAAGCTTGTAAGTGGTTTCAGCATAATTGGACGCAGAAATAAGTATAGCCCAAAAGTACAAATAAATAGGCATAAAGGGTGCATACACGCCCGAAAATTGTACCTTTGCAAAAGTAAGACATTAAAAAACATACAGATATGAGTACGCTCGAAAAGATTTTTGCAGAGAAACTGCTTAATGTAAAGGCTATTAAGTTGCAACCCGAACAGCCCTTCACTTGGGCCAGTGGCTGGAAGTCACCTTTCTATTGCGACAACCGCAAAACTTTGGCATTCCCCGCTTTGCGCAGCTTTGTCAAGTTGGAGTTGAGCCGCATCGTGGCAGAAAAATATCCTGAGGCCGATGCCATTGCGGGTGTGGCCACGGGTGCCATAGCCCAGGGTGCATTGGTGGCCGATGCGCTTGGTCTGCCGTTTGCCTATGTGCGTTCGAAACCCAAAGACCACGGTATGACAAACTTGATTGAGGGTGACCTGCAGAAGGGTATGAAGGTGGTTGTGATAGAGGACCTCATCTCGACCGGCGGCAGCAGCTTGAAGGCTGTTGAGGCTTTGCGCCAGCATGGTTGCGAGGTGATTGGCATGGTGGCCAGCTACACCTATGGTTTCCCCGTGGCCGAAGAGGCTTTCAAGGCAGCTAACGTGGAACTTACCACGCTCACTAACTACGAGGCAGTGGTTGAGGTGGCTCTCGGCACCGGCTATATCAAGCAGGAGCACGTGCCCATGTTGCACGAGTGGCGCGCCAACCCCAGCGAATGGGGAAAGTAAGGCGCTTGGGGCGCAGAAGCGCGCTGATGTGCTAATATGTAAATGTGCAGATGCTCGTTTAGCGCTCTGATATAATAATATAAATGTGCAGATGAAATGCGCTTGTAAACGTCATGCCATCTGCACATTTAATAATTTTACGAATTCACCATGAAACGATTTCTACTCATTATAGCCAGCCTGTTTGTGGGTGGCATATTCCTTGGCGGCTCGAAGGCTGTGGCGCAAAATGCCCAGCAACTCACGCTCGAGGACATCACAGGCGGCAAGTATAACCCGCAATATGTGTATGGCGTAAATCCGATGAAGGACGGCGAAAGCTATACGCAACTTTCTGATGACAGCAAACGCATCATACGCCGTTCCTTCAAAACGGGTAAGGAAATTGAAGTGCTGTTTGACGCCGACCAGGCACGGGGCGATGCCAAACTGAAGGCCATTGACGGCTACATCATGTCGCCCGACGAACGCCGCATATTGCTGCGTACGCAAACTAAGCCCATTTACCGCCGCTCATACACTGCCGAATATTACATATATGATGTGCAGAACAAAAAGTATGAGCCTCTGTCGGACGGCGGGCCGCAGCAAATGCCCCTTTTCTCGCCCGATGGCAATGTCATAGCCTTTGTGCGCGACAACAACCTGTTCCTTGTAAAGCTGCTCTTTGGCAATGCCGAGAGCCAGGTGACGAAGGACGGCAAATTTAACGAGGTGATAAATGGCCTGCCCGACTGGGTGAACGAGGAGGAGTTTACCACAGCCCGTTCGTTCGACTTTTCGAGCGACTCGCAGATGCTTGCCTGGGTGCGCTACGACGAGAGCAAGGTGCCCGTTTACAGCATTCAGGAGTTTAAGGGCGCTTATCCCACCCATCAGGAGTATGACGAATATCCCGGTGCCTACAACTACAAATATCCTGTGGCCGGTGCCAAAAACAGTGATGTGACGGTGATGACCTTCGACATCAAGAACCGTGTAACCCGCACACTAAAACTCCCGCTCGACTCCGACGGTTATGTGCCACGCATACACTTTACGAGCGACCCCGCCAAACTGGCTGTGGTCACCCTCAACCGTCATCAAAACCGCATGGACATCTACATGGCCAATCCGCGCAGCACAGAGTGCAAACTGGCTGTGCGCGAGGAAAATGCCAAGTATGTGCCCGAGACCGCTTACGGCAGTCTCAAGTTCTATGGCGACCACTTTGGCTACATCAGCGACCGCTCGGGCTACAAGCACATTTACTGGTACAACCTCAATGGCAAGCTTGAGCGTCAGGTGACCAAGGGCAACTACGACGTGTCGGCCTTTTATGGTTATGATGCGCAGAACGGCCGCTTCTACTACGCGTCGCACCAGGAGAGTCCGTTGCGTACGGCCGTCTATTCGATAGACAAGAGTGGCAAGGAGCGCAAGCTCTCTACCGAGGTCGGTACAAACAATGCCACCTTCAGCACATCGATGAAGTATTTCCTCAATATCTATTCATCGGCCACCCAGCCCCCCGTAACCACCCTGCGCGATGCTGCCAACGGCAAGGTTATATCGACTATGGTTGACAACAAGGCACTGAAGGATAATGTGACACCGCTGCTGGGGCAGAAGGAGTTCTTCACCTTCAAAACCTCGGAAGGCGTGGAGCTGAATGGCTGGATGATAAAGCCCCGCAACTTTGATGCCTCAAAGAAGTACCCCGTCATCATGTACCAGTACTCGGGGCCCGGCTCGCAGGAGGTGACCGACTCATGGAACATGGGTTTCTACCCCGGCGGACAGTGGGAGAGCTACATGGCCAACCAGGGCTTTGTGTTTGTGTGTGTAGACGGACGCGGCACAGGCTCGCGTGGTGCCGACTTTGAAAAGTGCACCTACCTCAACCTTGGTGACAAGGAGTCGAAAGACCAAGTGGAGGCCGCACTTTACCTTGGCTCGCTGCCTTATGTTGACAAGGACCGCATAGCCATCTGGGGCTGGAGCTTTGGTGGCTTCAACACGCTGATGTCGATGAGCGAAGGCCGCAAGGTGTTCCGTGCCGGTGTGGCTGTGGCCGCTCCAAGCAATTGGAAATACTACGACACGGTGTACACCGAGCGTTACATGCGTACCCCGAAGGAGAACCCAACGGGTTATGCAGTCAACCCCATAGAGCGTGCGGCTAACTTGAGCGGCGACTTGTTGCTCATTCATGGCACGGCCGACGACAATGTGCACTTCCGCAATTTTACCGAGGTGAGCGAAGCCTATGTGCAGCAGGGCAAGATGTTCCGTCAGCAAATATACACCAACCGCAACCACAGCATATTTGGCGGCAACACCCGCCTGCATCTGTTCAAAACCATCAGCGATTACTTTGTTGAGAAACTGAAGTAAGTAATTGGTGCATACAACGGCAAAAGCCCCAATCATTAGCCAAAGTTTAACGCCTGACGCTAATGATTGGGGCTTTTCTGTGTTTTTTTCGTATTTTTGCAGCGTTATGGATAATCCGAGCACACCACACATACTCATTATATACACGGGCGGCACCATCGGTATGATTGAAAATCCCGAAACAGGTGCGTTGGAGAACTTTGATTTTGAACAGTTCAAGCTCCATGTGCCCGAACTCCGCCAGTTCAATTACCACATCGATGCCCTGGCCTTTGACCCGCCGATTGACTCGAGCGATATGGAGCCGCGCTATTGGATAAAGATGGCGCACATCATAGCCGACCATTACAACCATTATGACGGTTTTGTGCTGCTGCATGGCACCGACACCATGGCCTACACCGCGTCGGCCTTGAGCTATATGCTCGAAAATCTGGGCAAGCCCGTCATCATTACCGGTTCGCAGTTGCCGATAGGGCAGTTGCGCACCGATGGCAAGGAAAATTTGCTGACGAGCATCGAGATAGCTGCAGCACGCGACCAAATGGGGCACCCCGTGGTGCCTGAGGTGTGCATATTTTTCGAGAGCCGCCTGATGCGCGGCAACCGCACTACCAAAATAAACTCTGAGGGCTTCAATGCCTTCCGTTCGTTCAACTTGCCGTCGCTGGCTCATGCCGGCATTCACATCAAGTACGAAACGCACCTTATTCGTCGTCCGCTTCCCGATGCGCCCTTCCGTCCGCACTATTTGCTCGACAACAATGTGATGATTCTCACACTCTTCCCCGGCATTCGCAAGGAGGTGATAGACACCATGCTCAGCGTGAGCGGGCTGCGTGCAGTGGTGATGAAAACCTTTGGTGCAGGTAATGCACCGCAGAAACCGTGGTTTGTCGAGAGCATTCGCAAACTTGTCAACCGTGGCGTCATAGTGGTCAACATCACGCAGTGCTTCAAAGGCACGGTTGAGATGCACCGCTACGAAACGGGGTTGCAACTGTTGCAGGCCGGGGTGATAAACGGCTACGACTCTACTGTTGAGGGCATGATAACCAAACTCATGTTCTTGCTCGGACATGGCTATTCGCACAACGAGATAGTCAGACTGATGAATACCAATATTGCAGGCGAAATAACGGTGTGATGCTTGCAGAGCCCGCAGATGTGCAAATGCTTGTGGAGTTAGCTGATGTGCGAATGTGCGGATAATGCGCGCCATATTGTACTAACGCATAACAACGATGAAATATCTTTATATACTTATAACCGCGTTGCTGCTTGCAGCGTGCAGCGTTCCCGCCACCCACAGCGGCGAGGGACAACCTGTCAGCCTCAGTCATGCCACATTGCTCGGCATGGCCGAGGCTGACAGCTTTGTGGTAGCTACTGTTAAAAATCCGTGGGACACTACCCGCACACTTGCCACTTACGTCATGGTGCCCGACTCGTTGCCCATGCCCAGCCACTTGCCGCAGGGCACTGTGGTGCGTACACCACTGCGCCGCGCCGTGGTCACTTCGGCCGTACATCTGGCATTGCTGGCCGACCTCGACGCATTGGGCGGCGTGGGCGGTGTGACCGATGCCGGCTACATAGTGAGCCAGCGCATAAGGGACTATTTGCAGCGCCACCCCAATGTGGCCGACATGGGGCAGAGCATGCAGCCCAATGTGGAGCGTATGCGCATGAACAAGGTAGACGCCGTGCTGGTGTCGCCCTTCGAAAATGCCGGACATGGCGCGCTCGACAATGCCGACATACCCCTCATAGAGTGTGCCGACTACATGGAAACGTCGCCCTTGGCCCGTGCCGAGTGGATGCGCTTTTATGGCCGGTTGTTCGGGGTGGGGCAGCGTGCCGACTCACTGTTTGCCGTAGTGGAACAGGCTTACCTCGCTTGCAAAAAGCGTGTGGCCCGAAGGGGCAGTGGCCCTCGCCCCACGGTGATGAGCGACCTCATGCAGCGCGGCACATGGTACCAACCCAGCGGGCGCAGCACCATGGGACAGTTTATAGCCGATGCCGGAGGCTGCAACCTGTGGGCCGACCGCACAGAGAATGGCAGCGTGTCGCTCAGTTTTGAAAGCGTGTTCCAACGTGCAGCCAAGGCCGATGTGTGGCTCGTAAAGTACGGACAGCAAACCGACCTCAGCTATGCACAGATGCAGCGCGATATGCCGCAAGCCGCACAGTTTGCCCCGTGGCAAAAGCATCGCGTCTATGCCTGCAACACCTTCAGCGTGCCTTTTTATGAAGAAGTGCCCTTTCACCCCGAGCGCCTGTTGCAGAACCTTGCCGATATATTCGGCGGCCGTACCCCGCAGGGCAGTGATGTTTATTACACCCCTGTAAAGCAATAGCCCATGAGAGTCTCCATATCCTTGCTTCTCATATTATCCCTCCTCGCTCTGTTTACCGGCAGTGTGAGTTTGACACCCGTGCAGGTATGGCAGTCGCTTTGTGGCGGAGGCGATGAGGCTGTGCGTTACATCGTGTTCGAATCGCGTATGCCGCAAATGCTCACCGCCATATTGGCAGGTGCCGCCCTGGCGGTGAGCGGACTTGTGATGCAAACCCTCTTTGCCAATCCGCTGGCCGACCCCTCGCTGCTTGGTGTCAACAGCGGCGCCTCGCTTGGTGCCGCCATAGCCCTGCTGGCGTGTGGTGGCAGTGTGGTGGTGGGCGGTGCCGCCCTGTCGGGGGTGGTGCTCACCATTGCCGCCTCGTTTGTAGGCGCGTGTGCCGTCATATTGCTGCTCAGCGTGTGCAGCCACTATTTGCGTGGCACATTGGCGTTGCTTGTGGCCGGTGTCATGCTCAGTTTTGGCATATCGGCCGTCATTTCGTTGCTCAACTTTTATGCCACGGCCGACGGCGTGCGCTCCTATGTGGTGTGGGGCATGGGCGACTTTTCGGGCCTCACTATGCAGCGCATACCCCTGCTTGCCGCGTTGGTGGCAGTGCCCTCGCTCATGCTGCTGGCCGCAGCCCGTCCGCTCAATGCCTTGCTGCTCGGGGCCGATTATGCCACCAACCTTGGCATACGCGTCAAGCGTGTGCGCACCATTCTGCTTCTGCTCACCGGACTGCTCACTGCGGCAGTCACCGCCCTGTGCGGCCCCATATCGTTCATAGGCTTGGCCGTGCCGCATATTGTACGCCTGCTCATGCACACTGCCGACCACCGCCGCTTGTTGCCCGCCACCTTGGTTATGGGTGCCAACGTGGCATTGCTCTCATTGTTGCTCACCCATTTGCCCGGCGAGCGCGGCACACTCCCCTTGTCGGCCATCACCCCGTTCATAGGCGTGCCGGTAGTGGTGTACATTTTGTTGCGCCGGCGCAGTGGGTGAGTGCTGTTCATACACTAAAATAAAGGCTCGCAGACAGTTCTAATTACACTTTCTGTCTGTGAGCCTTTGCCTTAATTCCGACGCGGGACGCGTCGCCCCCATTAGAGGTAGCGTTTGGTGCTTGAGTTCGTTAATATGTTAACCAATAATTCTGCCAATGGGTTATTGCAGCCCCTTCGTCAAGAAATGCCGCAAGTGAAGGTGGGTAATGCCGTTATAATCGTTCTTAGTGAGTAAGGGTGTCATCGAGATGACGTATTTGGGATAGTTGTCTTTGATGGCTCGCAGGTTGCCAAACTCCCGTTCGCGTGTGGCCTCGTCGGCAATAATGTACGATGCCTGTATATAGGCGCGTTGCCCGTCGGCTTTGGTACACACAAAATCGATTTCGGCAGCTTGTAATTGTCCCACACAAACCTTGTAACCCAAACGTACAAGGTGCTGGTAGATAACGTTTTCAATCACCTTTTCAATGTCTCCCTCCCGTGTGCCTCCTGCAATGGCATTGCGTATGCCGTTATCTTCAAAGTAAAACTTGTCGTTCGTTTCAAACAACCGTTTGCCGTGAATGTCGTAGCGGTTAACCTTGTGTAAGATGTAGGCTTCGCATAGATATGACAGATAGTTAATGATGACCGACGAGGTGATGCTCTCGCCTTGCGACTTCATGAATTTAGCTATGCTATTGGCCGAAATGAGTTTGCCTGTGTTGTCGGCCAAGAAGCGTACCAAATTTTCAAGGAATGGTATGTTCCTGATATTATTGCGCATGATGACGTCTTTCAACAAAACCGTGTGGTAAATGTCCATTTGATACTCACGGGCATCGTTCTCGTTGAGCCCTATGCGCTGCAGGCCAGGCAAACCGCCATATTGTATGTATAGCGCCAGTGACTCGTCGTTGTCGGCGAGCTTGTGAAATGTCAGAAATTCAGCATAGCTTAGCGACTGTATATAAATTTCTTTGTAGCGTCCTCCTATCAGTGTGCTCAGTTCGTTGCTCAGCATGCGTGCGTTGCTACCAGTAATGATGATGTCCGTGTCGGGCTCAGTGCGATAGCTGCGCACCGTGCGCTCAAACTCATCAATGTCTTGAACTTCGTCAATTAAAATGTAGTTATGTTTGCCTTCAACCCATTGGGCTTCGATGTACTGGTTGAGGTCTTGATAGTTTTTGATGGTATCGAATGCACGTTTCTCTTTGTCAATGAATATTACGTTATTGCTTGAATTCGATATCTTGGCGTCGCGAACCATTCTCAGCATATAGCTCTTGCCCACACGCCGTTGCCCTACTAAAACGATAATCAGCCCTTTGCCAAGGTGCTTTTCTATCTGGTTGATGTAAAGTGCTCTCTCGATGCTTTCCATGCTTTTATCTTTTATACTTACAATTATTGGCAAAAGTAGCGATTTTATCTTTTATAATGAACAAAACTCTCAGATTTAGTGATTTTGTTCATTACGGAAGATAAAACCGGAGGCTTTGCCCGCATAGCAGTTTGTGGCGAATAAAACAGTAATAGGCGCGGCATAAAGCGTAATTTGCTGAAAATGTGTAATTTTGCACACCTCATTTAGATGAAATAGTATATTATGCAAGGATTTATTGAAACCGAAGAAATAAAGGCCGAAACCGCCATATTGGTAGGTTTGATAACCAAAAACCAAAATGAGCGCAAGACCAACGAATATCTTGACGAACTGCAGTTTCTGGCCGAAACGGCAGGTGCTGTCACCGTCAAGCGCTTTACGCAAAAGCTCGACGGCCCCTCGTCGGTAACCTATGTGGGTAAGGGTAAACTCGAGGAGATACGCGCCTACATAGAAGCTGAGGAGGACGCCGAACGCGAAATAGGTATGGTGATTTTTGACGATGAACTCTCGGCCAAACAGTTGCGCAACATTGAGCGCGCCTTGGGTGTGAAAATTCTCGACCGCACCAATCTCATTCTCGACATCTTTGCCATGCGTGCCCAAACGGCCAATGCCAAAACACAGGTGGAGCTGGCACAGTATCGCTACATGCTGCCCCGTCTGCAACGACTCTGGACCCACCTCGAGCGTCAGGGCGGTGGCTCAGGTTCGGGTGGCGGCAAGGGTTCGGTAGGTTTGCGCGGACCAGGTGAAACGCAGCTCGAAATGGACCGCCGTATCATTCTTAACCGCATGGCGCTGCTCAAACAGCGTTTGGCCGACATCGACCGCCAAAAGAGCACACAGCGCAAAAACCGCGGGCGACTCATACGTGTGGCGCTGGTTGGCTACACCAATGTGGGCAAATCAACACTTATCAATCTGCTGGCAAAGACCGACGTGTTTGCCGAGAACAAATTGTTTGCCACGCTCGACACCACTGTGCGCAAGGTCATCATCGACAACCTGCCATTCCTGCTGGCCGACACCGTAGGGTTCATACGCAAGCTGCCCACCGACCTGGTAGAATCGTTCAAGAGCACCCTCGACGAGGTGCGCGAGGCCGACCTGCTGGTGCACGTGGTTGATGTGTCGCACCCCGACTTTATGGAGCAAATTGAGGTGGTGAACAACACACTGCGCGATTTGGGGTGTGCCGAAAAGCCGCAGTTGCTCGTGTTCAACAAAATGGACGCCTACACTTGGACCGAAAAGGACCCCGACGACTTGACTCCCGCCACCCGCGAGAATGTGTCGCTCGACGAACTCAAACACACGTGGATGGCCAAAATGGGCGACGACTGCATCTTTATATCAGCCCGCGAACGACAAAATATTGACGAACTCAAAGAGCTGTTCTATGCACGCGTCAAGCAGTTGCATGTGCAGAAATACCCTTACAACGACTTCTTGTTCGAGCACTACGAGCAGCAATAAGTTGTTGCGATGGGGCATTATTACGGTTACGGGAGGGCGTTTTCCCGGTTGCGGGAGGGCGGCGTGCCGATTTCTCCGACAAAAATTCCGTCCTCCCGCTACCGTAAAATGCCCTCCCGCCACGTGTGGCAACACCCCTTGCCAGCGGCAATGCGCGTCCGCCACGTGGCAGAACTTTGAAATGCAAAATACTTAACAACCAATCATTTAGTGAAACCTTTAGTAAAGCGGCAGTATATTCTGCCCTTCGTGCTCATCACCTCCCTCTTCTTTTTGTGGGGGGCGGCACACTCCATTCTCGATGTGCTCAACAAGCACTTCCAAACCGTCATACCCGGCATGAACCATGCCCATTCGTCGATGGTGCAAGTCATGTTCTACCTGGGCTATTTTGTAATGGCCATACCCGCGGGCATTTTGATTGACCGCCGCGGCTACCGCACGGGCGTGGTTGCGGGTTTGCTGCTCTACGGCTTTGGCGCCCTGTTGTTTTGGCCCGGCGCACAGGTCATGTCGTTCAACTTCTTCCTTGTTTCGCTCTTCATCATAGCTTGCGGACTGGTGTTTCTTGAAACGGCAGCTAACCCCTACGTCACCGAACTTGGCGACCGTGAGACTGCCCCCTCGCGCCTTAATCTGGCCCAGTCGTTCAACGGCCTTGGCTGCGTGTGCGGCCCTCTGTTTGGTGGACTCCTGTTGTTTTCCGACGGTGGCGGCAACGAGCGCATAGCCCTGCCCTATGTGGCGATGGCGGTGGTGGCCCTGCTCGTGGCAGTAGTGTTCACGCGTGTCAAACTGCCCGAAATCGTTCATGCCGACACCGACGCCGACGCCGGCGCCCCCAGTGCGGCACAAGGCCATGTGCTGACCCGTTTGTTCAAGAACAAAGCTTTCATGTTCGGCCTCTTTGCCCTGTTCAGCTACGAGGTGTCGGAGATATCCATCAACAGCTTCTTTATAAACTATGTGGCCGATGGCGGCTGGATGACCCCGCGCGATGCCAGCATCGCCCTGTCGTTTGGCGGGCTTGGCCTGTTTATGCTCGGTCGTGTGGTGGGCAGCATCGTCATGCAGCATGTGGGCAGCGAGCGTGTGTTGCGCTTGTGCGCCATAGGCACCTTTGCCACCACCTTTGCCGTAGTGCTCAACCTTGGCGTGCTGTCCATGGCAGCCCTTGTGCTGGTGTATGTGTTCGAGAGCATCATGTTCCCCACCATCTTTGCCCTGTCGCTGCGCGGGCTCGGTCCGCTCACCAAGCGTGCCTCGTCGTTGCTCATGATGACCCCCGTGGGGGGTGCCGTAGGCCCTCTGCTCATGGGTTTGGTGGCCGATGCGTCCACCATGTCGGTGGCTTTCATCGTGCCGTTGGTGGGTTTTGCCAATGTGGCCGCCTTTGCCTTTGCCCGCAGCAAACATACATGCTGAAAACGGCCTCCCCGATGCCGTGCAGACGGGGTAAATAGGGCAAAATAGCAATTTGTACGTAAAAAATGGCCGAATAATTTGGCCCGTATTACAAAAGTGCGTATCTTTGCACTCGCTAAACCGCCACAAGGCAGTGAGGCAATGATACGCAATGCGGAAATAGCTCAGTTGGTAGAGCACAACCTTGCCAAGGTTGGGGTCGCGAGTTCGAGTCTCGTTTTCCGCTCTCAAAATCGAAGCACAGTCGTTCCATTCGTAAGGAAAGACTATTTCGAGCGAAACAAACTTTTATACATTCAAATTACAAACTGGAGAGGTGGCGGAATTGGTAGACGCGCTACTTTGAGGGGGTAGTGACAATTGT
>ERZ1023843.39-NODE-39-length-25921-cov-14.286786_pt1 | contig 25921 bp, 19 predicted proteins | sample MGYA00380384_ERZ1023843 | MGnify/ENA primary metagenome ERZ1023843 (study PRJEB33179, sample SAMN07448989) | human gut metagenome | biome: Human-gut; feature: Human associated habitat; material: Faeces | host: Homo sapiens | place: India: Bhopal | collected...
GGTATGAGGTTAGGGGGTTATGAGGTTATAAGGTTAAAAAGGCACCTTGGCTTGTTGGGCTGCCTTCTCCTTGGATTATGGGGTATGGGATTATCACCAAGTACGTTTCAGTCGCAAATATAGGTAAAATAGCGCAACGTAGCCCCCTTTTAAGCCATGCTTTTGCTCTGCACCGCCATTTAGGCGGCCAACATGGCACAAACAAAAGGCCGCAACACCCATGCAGGTGCTGCGGCAGCTTTATCATAATATAGCGATGTTTAGAGTGTTGCCAGCATTAGCCGTTGCGCCAAGGGGCGCCAGGGCTAATGCGTTGTAGCGTAGCAGCGCGTCTTACTTAACGTGCTTAACAGTGGTGAAGCCGTTGGCAGTGATGCGCTTTTCAAGGTAGATGCCCTTGGCGGGAGCTGCGCTGATGCGCTGGCCATTGATGTTGTAGTATTCGCGGCCAATTACGGCAGCGTCAGCCTCGTCGGCCTTCTTCACACCCTTGATGCCAGACTGTGCATTCTCGTTGAGGTCGATAACGTATGAGCGGTAAGTGCCCATGCCTTCGGGGTCAGAGAACTCTTCCATCATGAATGAGTTGAAGATGGTGTTGTCCGAATTGCCAAACACCGTACCGGTAACGATGCTGTCGTTTACAATGCTGTAGTCCTTGGCAGTAAACTTGAGCGCCTTCTTGTGGGCAAGCAAGCCACCTTCGTCGCCCCAACCCGGTTCGTCGCCACCTTCATCGTTAGACACGGGCACGTTGAATGAGTAGTTCTCCTTGAGGAAGATACCAGCCTTTTCGTTGCGGGCAGCAATGTAGTCGTAGAAATTGACGGGGTCGCTCTCGGCATCCTTAATAACAAATGAGTTGCGCGCATAGTCAAGAACAGGTGTGCAAGCGATAATTTGTCCGTCGTTGGCTACAGAGGTAGTTGTAGCGTCCACCATGTTGTCGTAAACGTTCACCTCGGGCTCATCGCCGGTGAGGTCGATAACGGTGGGGTAGCTGTGGCTTTCGACGTTACCCATTTCGGGGTCGGCATCGGGGTTAGAGGTTTCAAACGTCGTGCCAAGGTACTTGCCGTTGGCAGAGAGCACCAAGTTGTTGAACTGGAAGCTGTTGCCGAATGTGGCATCTTTCAGTGCCTGCTGGTAAACATCAAAGTCCTCATAGTACTTGGCCACCTTTGCCTGGTATGCAGTCGAGTCGGCAGCCCACTGGTCGTGATTATCGGTGATGAACATCCAAAATTCGGGGTACGGTGGCACAGAGTCCCAAGGTATAAGCCCGTCTTGAGCGTCCTTTGCAGCCTGAGTATATTCGGTCACGGCATTGTTGTAAGTCACCGTGTCAGCTGCGGTGAAGTAGCTCTGCGGCACAGGCACTTCACTCGAGGGGTCAACCGGTTCGGCAGGAACGTTCTTAATCTTTTCGGCGTCCCAAATCAGACCATCGCCCACAACGGTGTAGCTCCACTTGCCGTCGGCACCCTTCTTGTAGATGGCGGGATAGTTGTAGAAACCTGTGTAGTCGCGCACCTGGCACACGATAACAGAGCCGTCGGCCGAGATGTCGTTGAACATGACATACTGCGGGGCGCGTCCTGTAAAGTCGTGGTGGGGATAGGCCAGCGTGTCAACCTTGTAAGTGCCATCGTCCTGACGTGTCCAGATGGCAGGGCAGTTCATCAGTCCGTCTGCGGTGCCAAAACCAACGCCTGTGCCGAGGTCGCCCACAATGTATTTGCCGTCGGGTGTGATGGCGTTGCAGCCGCCAAGCTCGCCCGAGGTTTTTTCGAGCAAGGGCAGTTCATAGCATGTGCCGTCAAGCCAGTAGCAAGGCGCTGTGCCGTTGGTGCCCACAAGAATGCCCGTGTTGCTGACGCAGTGGCCGTTGCCGCCGTTGGCATTGTCGTTAGTGTAAGTCCATGTGGCGCCCGTCCAGCGGTCAAGGAAACTGATGCTTCCGTCCATCGACTCGGCCACGTAGCGTCCGTTGTCGGACATGGCACTGAAAATGTGGCCCGTAAAGTTGTCATTTACTTGTGCTGAGGCACTTGCAAATGCGCAGGCAGCCAAGGCTGCGGTGAGTAAAGCTTTCTTCATATATTTGTGTGTTTTAGTAAGTAGCCACTCTGCACCGGTTGGTTCAGCCAACCAGGCGAGGGCGCTTGCTTAAGGTAATATTATGCTTACTTAATGCGCTTGCTGATGCGCACGCCTTGCGGTGTGACAATGCGCTCAATGTATGCGCCGTTGGTGGTGGGCTGGCTGATGCGCTGGCCTTGCAGGTTGTAGCAAGCGCGGTCGAGCACCTGTGCCGCACCGGCCTCCACATTGTTAATGCCCGTGGCATAGTTGATGTTGAGCTGGGCAGCGTTGAGCACATCGGCGTGTTCAGTTTCGTTGCTGCTGAATGGCAGGTTGACAAAGGCCACTACGCGCACATTGTTGCTCTTCCAAGAGTCGGGCAGCGTGGTAGTGTATGTTTCGCTGTAAGTGTCGCCGTTCCAGTTTATTTCGTCGCCGTCAAAACGTGTGAGGGCCGTTCTGAACACATTGTTATGCACCTTTTCGCCGCTGCCAGTTTGTGAGGCGTTAGTCTGCACATGGTCCTCCACCAGCTCGACAGTAAGGTTAGCCTGGTCGTAAAATTCGCTGAATATGGCGTTGCGTGTGCCGCTGACGGTAGTGCTGAGGGTGCGTGTGGCGGGGTCGTAGCTATTTTCGATGTTTACCGACACGAAGGCAGGCGTGCTGGCACATTTTTCAAAGTCGGGCTGTATGTGCTTGAGCGTAGCCTGCACACCTCCGCTGTAGCTGATGTACATGGTAGGCTGAGAGGCCGACTTGCTCGACGAGAGTGCTCTGCGGTCGAACATGGCAAGCGGGGCCGAGGTGGCGCCGAAGGGTTGCAGGCCGTATGACTCCGACTGTGTGAGCTCGTCCTGCTGATAGCCAATGTGGTGGGCCACCCACACGTAATCCTTGCGCCCAGAGAGCAAGGCCGACAGGGCTTTATGTCCGTCGGGGCAGTTGACACACTTCAGCGTGGTGAAGTGTTCAACCAGCACTTTGTGCGGGAAACTGGTAGAGTAAATGAGCAAGTTGGTGTCGATGCTGTCGTTGCCCTTATATATGTCGTCGGTCGAAATCCATGCGCGGAGGGGAATTTTCCCCTCGGCAAGGTCCTTGGTGGGCACCTCAAAGCTGTACTGCTGTGTGTTGTTAGGCTTGATGGTACCGCTTACCGACACCTCGACGGGCTGTCCGCCGCCTACGCTGTAATAGAGTTTGGGCGCTGCCACGGGGTCGACACCGTAGTTGCCCACATTGATGGTGCCCTTTGCAGTGTCGCCCATCTTGGTGTAGGCATTGTCAAAGGTCACCTTTTCGGTAGCCAGGTCAACGAGAGGTGCATCGTTGTCGGCCTGTGCAAAGGCTTGTATGCAGAAGGGCGGATACTGCTCGGTGCTCAAGTCTCTCCACTGGTTGCCGTCGTAAAAGAATGTGCCGTTGGCATTCACCGTGCCGTCGCACACAATGCCGGCTCCTGGTTCGGCAGTGCCGTTATAGCCTATATAGAGGTCGTCGCCGGTAATGTCGATTGGCGTTTTGAGTGTGACATCGTTCCAGCCAGCCACCGATTTGTTCAGGCGGGTGGGGGCGCCTATCACGTAGTCCTTGAGGCTGTTGCGTGCCCACACCGAGATGCCCGAAATGCCTGAGGTGCAGCGAAAGCGCACATGTGTGATTTTCTGACCAATCAGTGCCTTAAGGCGTGAACCGGGTATGAGTATGGCTGCGCCAAAGCGCAAAGAGCCAGATTCTTGCTGGTTCTGTACCATTTCCGAGAAGTTCGACAGCGAGTCGTTGCAGTAGCTGAACTTAATTTCACGCTGCGCATAACTATGCACGAAACAGCATGAAGCAAGCACTACAGTACATAAACGTAGTATTTTATTCATACAATTAAATAAAATTGTTAGTTGATCTTGATGGCAAAATTACAGAAATATATTTATCTGACAAGCATAAAGCCGTTTTTTTAGCATGATGACTTGTTTTTGTGTAAATTAGTATGCAGAAAGTAGGCTGTGCGCGCGAATAATTTATCTTTATGCACACGCACTTTACAGTGCGCACTGTTTGCTGTGTGCGTGTGCGGGGGTGGCATTAGGGGTTGCAGGCGCGTGGCTTTACGGCATAGGGAGGGCGGATTTTCTGTTACGGGAGGGCGGATTTTTGGTTGGAGCAACAGAAAATTCTCTCCCCCATGACCGGAAATCCGCCCTCCCATGACCGGAAATTCGCGCAGCCTTGTGCCGTTGTTTTGTGCCTTGTGCTTGAAGAAACGCTATCTCTAATGGGGGCGACGCGTCTCGCGCCGGGATAGAGAATGGAGGGAAACACGAACGCTACTAAATAATAGCTGCATATTTTCCCGACGCGAGACGCGTCGCCCCCATTAGTGCTTGCGTTTGGTGATTTTGGCCTTTTATTGACATCATCGGCTGCGGTTCAGCAATTCAAGCAAGCTTGATTGCATTCGCCTTGCACGATGATTCAATCCGTGCTCGTCTAAATCCGAAACAAGAGTAAGTGTGCTTTGGCTTGGAAAAGGTTGCGCTTTTCCCAATTTTTGGTTTGGAAATGGATGAAAAATCGGGTGCTTTGGTTTGGAAATGGTTACGTTTTTCCGAATTTTGGTTTGGAAATGGATGAAAAATCGGGTGTTTTTGATGCGCCAAAATGGGTCACCCCGCATGGCGAGTGCATCAACACCGTGCTGATGCGGCTCACCATGCGGGGTGACCTGTGTGTGGGGGGAAGCCCGTGTGTGGCGGGGGTTACTTGTTGCAGCGGTTGAAGAAGTCGATGGCTTCGAGTTCCTTGCGCAGTTGTGCCTCCTCGTTGTCGGTGATGTTTTGGAAAGGGGTGCGGTTAGGCCCGAGGTCGAGGCCGATGAGCTTCATGATGCGCTTGCCGCCCACGATGTTGCCGCGGAAGTGGCAAATGACGTCGATGACGTCCTGTGCATAGTTCTGCAGTTCGCGTGCACGCTCAAGGTCGCCTTGCTGCCAGGCATCAATTATGCCCGTGAGCACGCGCCCGTTGTAGTTGGTAGTGCCGCCAATGCCACCTTGTGCGCCGCCCATGGCCAGGCAGGGCAGTATGGTTTCGTCCTGGCCGTGCAGCATGTCGAACTTGCCGTTCTTGTAGCGTCGGCAGCGGTTGTACTCGTAGAGGCTCTCGAAGGTGTATTTGATGCCGGCAAAGTTGGGTATGCGTCCGTCGACGGCCTTGAGAAAGTCGAGCATGGAGAGGTAGGCGCCGTTGAAGGCTGGTATGTGGTAGAAGTAGAAGGGCAGGTCGGGGGCACCGCAGGCTATCTCCTCGCAGTACTTTACAAGCTCCTCAATACGTGCCACCTTGGGGAAGGGGGGTGCCATGGCGCCAGTGCCCCATGCGCCGATTTGCTGGGCGTGCTCTGCCAGGCGGCGACTGCTCTTGACGCAGGTGCTGCCCACGTGTACGATTACCTTGAAGTGGGCCGGCACAGCCTTTACCCATGCTTCGGCCAGCAGCATGCGCTCTTGCTCGGTGAGCATGTAGCCCTCGCCCGACGAGCCGTTGATGAACACGCCTTTCAGCCCGTTGCGGGCCAGGAGGTCGGCATAGGCGGGTATGGGCTCGTAGTTTACCTCGCCGTTGGGGTGGAAGGGGGTGAACGGCGCATCTATCAATCCGTGTATCTTTTCCATATAGGGTGTGTTAGGTGTGTGAATGTGTGGATTGCAAATGTAGGCATTTAAGTTGGCAAAAGCGTGGCGCGCGAATGCTTTTGTTTGCTCTATTCAAAATAAAGGGTTATATTTGCACTCGGAAATAGTTATTAAGGTGAAGTTGAAAGGATTCCAACGCAAGCGTCGCGGGAGTTCTTTCGGTTTTTTTTAGCTGTTACCTTAGTGCTACTATCCGGCAACCACTGTATAACAAACAAATAATAAATATAATACCAAACAGTAATTATGGCTTACATGACTCAAGAGGGCTACGACAAGATGGTAGCCCAGCTCCGTCACATGGAATCAATTGAACGCCCCGCTGCATCTGCCGCCATAGCCGAGGCTGCTGATAAGGGCGACTTGTCAGAAAACAGCGAGTACGACGCTGCCAAGGAAAACCAGGCAAAGCTCGAGGGTCGCATTGCGGCTCTTAAAAAGGCTATTGCTGAGGCTAAAATCATCGACAAATCGAAGATTAAGGCCGACACAGTGCAGATACTGACAACCGTCGAGATGAAGAACGTGAAGAATGGCATGGTGATGAAATATACCATTGTGAGCGAAAGCGAGGCTAACCTGCGCGAAGGCAAAATATCGAGCACCACACCTATTGCCCAGGGTTTGCTTGGCAAGAAAGTGGGCGATGTGGTTGAGGTGAAAATACCGCAGGGTACTGTGCACCTCGAAATACTGAACATTTCAATCTAAAAGTGGCTTGATGAGTTTATAGGTTGTGTGACTTGTGGCTGTGCCGGCAGGCTGGCTGTAGCACGGGCTTATAAACTCATTTTGCTTGTTATATTGTTACATATAATTACCCGTTGGTGGATTTTTGGGGTTAACGGGTTAACAAGTAAGTATGCGACATGCTACTTATTATGATAAGGCCAGTATGGCAAGAAGCTAAGAAGAACTTGGCATACTTACCTGTCAACCCGTCAACCCGTTACCCCCAAAAATCCGTTACCCCAACACATAATACTTTAGCCTTATGACAATATTCTCAAAAATCATTGCGGGCGAAATACCCTCTTACAAGTGTGCCGAGAGTGACAAGTTTTATGCTTTTCTCGACATCAACCCTTTGGCGCAGGGCCACACGCTGGTGGTGCCTAAGCATGAGGTGGACTACATCTTCGACTTGAGCGATGAGGAACTTGCCGACATGGTGGTGTTTGCCAAGAAGGTGGCTTTGGCCATTCAGCGTGCTTTTCCCTGCCGCAAGGTGGGCATGGCTGTGCTCGGCCTTGAGGTGAACCATGCTCACATTCATCTTGTGCCGCTGCAGAGCGAGGGCGACATGGATTTCCGTAAGCCGAAACTGCAACTCGATGCTGACACAATGAAGCAAACTGCCGATAAGATACTGGCAGAATTTGAGCGCTGATAAGGACGTGTCGAAGCTCAAATTGTGCGGACTCATGTGCAGATGAAGTAATAAACGCAAGCACTAATGGGGGCGACGCGTCTCGCGTCGGGATAAGATGCAGCTATTATTTAGTGTAGTTTGTATCTTTTCTTTTAATTATCCCGACGCGGGACGCGTCGCCCCCATTAGAGCTCGCGTTTGGTGCAGCGCGTGGGGCATTAAGGCAAAGGCTCACAGACAGGCGTGTAATTGGCGCAGTCTGTGAGCCTTTATTAGTGTATGAACTTTGCTTTATCACCGACGCGGGGACGCGTCGCCCCCCCCATTAGAGGTGGCGTTTGGTGGTAGAGCTTAGAGGTAGCGTTGGGCGCTTGAGTCCGTTAGCCCGTTTACGCTCTGCTTGCGAGGTCCTCCAGTATTTGCCAGCACTGGAAGAGGCCGCGTGGCACGTGGAAACAGCCTTTCCACTTGCCGCCCTTGAGCGGGAGCAGCACCTCGCCGCGGCGGTTGAGGTAGCCAAACCACTCGGGGTGTTCGGGGTCGGCAAAGTGGCTCCACACGTATTCGTGCACACGCTCAAACCATTCGAGGCACTTGGTGTTGCCCGTGAGCTGATAGCCCTTGAGCATGGTGATGAGTGTCTCGATGTGTACCCACCACAGCTTTTGGTCCCACTCGAGCTGCTGGCAGGGGCGGCCAAGGCGGTCCATAAAGTAGAATATGCCGCCGTACTGCTTGTCCCAGCCATACTCGGCTTCGTTCAAGGCTATCTGCACGGCCTTGTCGATGAGGTCTTGACGACCAAGGCGCTTGCCGAGGTCCATGATGAACCACATGGCCTCGATGGCATGGCCGGGGTTGAGCAGGCGACCGTCGAAGCAGTCGACCAACTGGCCGTCGGTGCCAAGGTGCTCCACTATCAGCCCGAGTTCGGGACGGTAGAACACGTCCATCACCTCGTGTATGCAGGTGTCGATGGTGCGGCGCATAAAGTCGGGGTCGAGCAGCGGCTCTATTTCGAGTGCCACGTTGCAGAGTATCATGGGCAGCGCAAAGCTCTTGAGCGCACGTGCGCCGGGTGCCGCCTTGTTCCATTTGCCCTTGGGGTTGTCAACCTTTGAGAGCACGATGTCGAAGGTGCGCTTGGCAATGTCGGCGTACTCCTTGTTGCCCGTGGCAAGGCTCAACTGCCCGAAGGCTATCACGGCAAAGGTGTATGAGAATATGTTGTAAGGCTCAACCAGCGGGTGTCCCTCGCGGTCGAGGGCAAAGTACCAGTTGAGGTGGCCGTCGTGGCCATGCTTTTTCAGGAACTCTGCCCCTTGTATGGCGCAGTCGAGCCACTCCTGGCGTTTCTCCACCTTGTTGTAGAGCGTGGCAAACATCCACACCTCGCGGCCTTGCAGCCACACAAACTTGTCGGTGTCGAACACGGAGCCGTCGCGCTCGAGGCAGGTAAAGTACCCGCCGTGTTGGGTGTCTTGCGACTTGTCGAGCCAGAAGGGCACCACTTTGTCGAGCAATTCGTGCTTGTACTGCTCGGCCAGCTGCTTGAAGTTGGTAGTCATGTGTCAGATGGTATGTCAGGTTATCGGATATGGCGTGCCGCCAAAGGGGGCGTCAGTCTTGCGCGTGGCGCATTTGGTCGAGCAGCGCAAGAGCTTTGTTTTCAGCTGCTTCCATTATTTCGCGCTCGCCCGGCCCCTTGTCGTTGATGCCCACAAGGTGCAGAATGCCGTGTATGATGACGCGGTGCAGCTCGTCGTCGTAAGTCTTGCCAAATTGCTCGGCATTGGTGCGCACTGTGTCGAGGCTGATAAACAAGTCGCCACTCAGCACATCGCCCTCGCAGTAGTCGAAGGTGATGATGTCGGTGTAATAGTCGTGCTTGAGGTATTGGCGGTTCACCTCGAGTATCTTTTCGTCGTCGCAGAACACGTAGGCCACCTCGCCCACGCGCTTGTTGTACGATGCTGCCACGGCGCGCACCCATGCGGTGGTTTCGCGGTGCGATATGTCGGGCATCTTGACGTTGATGGTGTTGTATGATATCATGTTGAATAAGGGTATAGGTTTGTAACGAGTTGAGGCGTCGGCCTATGGCCGCGGGTGGCCTGTTATATTGTGCCGTCAAACAAGCTCGGCTCGGCAGACTGTGTGCCATACATGCTGCGTCCCAGGTGCTTGTAAGCCAGTTCTGTCACTTCACGCCCGCGCGGTGTGCGCCGAATGAAGCCCTCCTTTATGAGGAACGGCTCATACACCTCCTCCACCGTGCCGGCGTCCTCGCCCACGGCGGTGGCTATGGTGGTGATGCCCACGGGTCCACCCTTGAACTTGTCGATGATGGTAAGCAGAATTTTGTTATCAATCTCGTCGAGTCCGTACTTGTCGATGTTCAGAGCCTCGAGGGCGAATGAGGCAATGCGCATGTCGATGCGTCCGGTGCCTTTCACCTGTGCAAAGTCGCGCACGCGTCGCAGCAGGGCGTTGGCTATACGCGGTGTGCCGCGCGAGCGGCTCGCAATCTCGGCAGCCGCTTCGGCGTCGATGGGCACTTTAAGTATGCTTGCCGAGCGTTCGATGATGCGTTGCAGCGTGTCGGCATCGTAGTACTCAAGGTGCAGGTTGATGCCAAATCGTGCGCGCAGTGGTGCGGTGAGCAATCCGCTGCGTGTGGTGGCGCCCACCAGGGTGAAGGGGCTGAGGTCAATTTGTATGCTTCGTGCCGCCGGCCCTTTGTCTATCATGATGTCGATGCGGTAGTCCTCCATGGCCGAGTACAGGTACTCCTCCACCACGGGCGAGAGACGGTGAATTTCGTCGATGAACAGCACATCGTTCGGTTCGAGGCTTGTAAGCAGTCCGGCCAGGTCGCCCGGCTTGTCGAGCACCGGGCCCGAGGTCAGTTTGAAACCCACCCCCAGCTCGTTGGCTATAATGTTGGACAGCGTGGTTTTGCCCAGGCCCGGAGGCCCGTGCAGCAAGGTGTGGTCGAGCGGTTCGCCGCGGTATTTGGCAGCCTCCACAAATATGCGCAAGTTGTCCACCACCTTGCGTTGCCCGCTAAAGTCGTCGAATTGCAGCGGTCGCAAGGCATTTTCAAAGTCGCGCTCCGATGACGTGGGTTTTGTCTGTTCGGCGCGTATGTCAAAAGTGTCGTTTGTCATTGTGCTGCAAAGTTAATGTTTTTAGGGTAATAATGTGCGCTTTCGGGTGCTCTTAGTCCGTATGGCAGCTTTGTTTGGTATGCCGCTGTGGCATTACGCATACACGTGAAAGGGGCCGTCCCCACGTTAAAGTGTGTGGACGGCCCCTCGTAAGCGTTTTTTCAATTCTCTACATTGTATCGTTTTCGCTTCAGGCCTTTGCGTCGGCCTCTTTGTTGCGGAAAGATTTTGACAGAAGAATGAAAAAGTCGTAATCGAGTACAGTCGATATTCGTGCCAACATATCGGTGTCGATGTGTGGCTTCTCAAAAATCTTGTACACGTTTGTGCGGCTGCAGGCCAGTTGGCGCGCGAGCCACACCACAGAGTAACCCTTTTCGTCGAGGCGACGCCTGATAAGGCTGCCGATGTGGATCTCCATAATTGCTGCGATTAGTAAATTTTGTCGTTAAGAATATTAGGGTTCTGAGATGCAAAGTAACGTTTTTTTTGTTTATTGTGCCACATTTTGCTGTATCTAATTATGTTACACTTACAACTTTATGCCTCTTTTTGTGGCACTTTGGCACAATATGTGGTGTTTGACGCACTAATTGTGGCTTGTGAGGGGAGTCATTCCGCCCCTTTATCACTAACTTTGCAGACCGATGGCGGCGGTTGACAGGCTGACAGGCTGACAGACTCCGCCGGTGCCCAACAGATTATACACATTGTTATACATACAACTGCTGGCCGTTTAGAGGCCGGCGGACACATACTGCACACACATGGTTCTGAATTACATTTGGATAGCATTCTTTGCCATAGCCTTTGTTATAGCTGTGGTCAAACTCGTGTTCTTTGGCGATGTGGGCGTGTTTCCTGCCATTATGGACTCCACCTTCGACTCGTCAAAAACCGCTTTCGAGATATCGCTCGGCCTGACGGGCGTGCTCTCGCTGTGGCTCGGCGTGATGAAGATTGGCGAGAAGGGTGGGGTGGTCAACGCCATGGCCCGCGTGCTAAGCCCCGTGTTCAACCGCCTGTTTCCTGACCTGCCCAAGGGGCACCCCGTGTATGGCAATATATTTATGAACATTGCGGCCAACATGCTTGGTCTCGACAATGCCGCCACACCCCTCGGCCTCAAGGCCATGGAGGGGCTTCAGGAGCTCAATCCGCGTAAGGACACTGCATCGAACCCCATGATTATGTTTCTGGTGCTCAACACTTCGGGCTTGACCATCATACCGGTGAGCATCATGGTGTACCGTGCACAGATGGGGGCAGCGCAGCCCACCGACATATTCATACCCATACTGATAGCCACCTTCTTTTCAACCCTTGCGGGCATCGTCATTACCAGTCTGTTTCAGCGCATCAACCTGTTGCAGCCCGTGCTGCTGGCCACGCTGGGCGGCCTGTCGGTGGCGGTGGCCGGCATCATTTGGGGCTTCAGCCGTTTGGACAGCACCATGATGAACCTTGTGGGCACCACCACGGCCAATGTGCTGCTGTTTGTCATCATCATCTGCTTTATAGTGGCCGGTGTGCGCAAGCGCGTCAATGTGTACGACGCCTTTGTAGAGGGAGCCAAGGAGGGTTTCCACACCGCTGTGCGCATCATTCCCTACCTGGTGGCCGTACTGGTGGGCATAGGCGTGTTTCGCGCCTCGGGTGCCATGGACTGGCTCATCGACGGGGTGAAGTGGCTTGTCGGCCTCACCGGCTGCAATGCCGACTGGGTGGGTGCACTGCCCACCGCAGTGATGAAACCCCTGTCGGGCAGCGGTGCGCGCGGCATGATGGTTGATGCCATGCAGACCTATGGCGCCGATTCCTTTGTGGGCCGCTTGAGTTGCATATTCCAAGGCTCAACCGACACCACCTTCTACATTCTGGCCGTATACTTTGGCTCGGTGGGCATCAGCAAGACACGCCATGCCGTGGCCTGCGGCTTGCTGGCCGACCTGGCCGGCATAGTGGCAGCCATTGGCATAGCCTATGTGTTCTTTGGCAGTTGAGCCACGCAGTATTTACAATAACACACATAAATCCTTTTTATGTCAGACAATCATACAACACAGAGCAAGGCCGGCGGAATGAAGGGCCTTGCCAAGGACACCGCCATCTATGGCATGTCGAGCATAGTGGGACGTTTCCTCAACTATTTGCTTGTGCCGCTCTACACGGCCCAAATCAGTGCCGCCAGTGGCGGCTATGGCGTCATAACCAATCTGTATGCCTACACGGCCCTGCTGCTGGTTATACTGACGTATGGCATGGAAACTACCTTTTTCCGTTTTGTGAACAAGGAGTGTGAGGACCCCCGCAGGGTATATGCCACCACCCTTGCCATGGTGGGCTGCACCTCGCTGCTGTTTGTGGCCCTGGTGTTTGCCTTTATTCACCCGCTGAGTGCGGCCATGGGTTATGCCGACCACCCGGCCTATGTGTGGACCATGTTTGTAACCGTGGCCATCGATGCCTTTCAGTGCATACCCTTTGCCTACTTGCGTTACAAGAAACGCCCGCTCAAGTTTGCAGCCCTCAAACTGCTGTTCATCGTGCTCAACATCGCCCTCAACGTGGGCTATTATGTGGTGCTCAATGGCCACGACGTGGGCTATGCCTTCTACATCAATCTGGCCTGCACCGCCAGCATCACCTTCTGCTTTTACAAGGAACTCAAAGAGGGCTTTGGCGGTGGTTTTGCCAGTTGGGCCGAAACCAAACGCCTTGTGGGTCGCATGATGTCGTACAGCTGGCCCATATTGGTGCTGGGCATTGCTGGCATACTCAACCAGACGGCCGACAAGATACTCTTCCCCTATATATATAAAGGTAATGACGCTCACGCCCAGTTGGGCATCTATGGTGCCGCGTCGAAGATAGCCATGATCATGGCCATGATAACCCAAGCCTTCCGCTACGCCTACGAGCCCTTTGTGTTTGGCAAGGCCAAGGACAAAGACAGCCGACAGGTGTACGCCTCGGCCATGAAGTATTTCCTTATATTCACCCTGCTCGCCTTCCTTGTGGTGGTGGGCTACATCGATGTGCTGCGCCACATCATTGGGCGTGATTATTGGCCCGGACTGCGCGTGGTGCCCATTGTGATGGCCGCCGAAATACTGATGGGTGTGTACTTCAACCTGTCGTTTTGGTACAAACTTACCGACCGCACCATTTGGGGGGCGTGGTTCTCGGGCATAGGCTGCGCCGTGCTCATAGCCGTCAATGTGATATTCGTGCCGCAGTATGGCTACATGGCTTGCGCCTGGGCCGGTTTTGCCGGTTATGGCACCGCCATGCTGCTCAGCTATGTTGTGGGGCAGCGCTACTATCCCATCAACTATCCGCTCAAGAGCATCGGTGTGTATGTGGCCATCGCGTTGCTGTTCTTTGTAGTGATGCAGCTGTCGGAGGCTTATGTGCCGCAAATGTGGCTGCGCCTGTTGGTCAACACCGGCTGCATTGTGTTGTTTGTGGCACATACGGTGCACTACGACTTTCCGTTGTCAAACCTGCCCGTGGTGGGCAAATACTTTAAGCGATGATGGCATACGACCAAACAACTCTGCCCTGCGGACTGCGGGTGATATATGAACACCGCCCGTCGGCCGTGCTCTACTGCGGCTATGTGGTGTGTGCCGGCACGCGCCACGAGGCCGAGGCCGACAGCGGCATGGCACACTTTATAGAACACATGTCGTTTAAGGGCACCACGCGGCGCCGCGCCTGCCACATAACCAACGGGCTGGAGCGCGTGGGCGGCGACCTTAATGCTTATACTACCAAGCAGGAGACGGTGTATTATGCCACTGTGTTAAAGCAGGATTTTGCACGTGCCGCCGACCTGCTCACCGACATCGTGTTTCATAGCACCTACCCGCAGAGCGAGATAGACAAGGAGGTGGAGGTGATATGCGACGAGATAGACAGCTACAAGGACTCGCCCGCCGAGCTCATCTTCGACGAGTTCGAGTCGATGATGTATGCCGGGCAGCCCCTTGGCCGCGACATACTGGGTTCGGCCGAGCGCCTGCGCCAGTACACCACGGCCGACGCGTGCCGCTTTGCCCGTGCCCACTACCGGCCCGACAATGCCGCCTTCTATGTGTATGGCGATGTGCCCTTCAGTCAGATTGTGCGTACGCTCAACAAGCTGCTGCCCGCCGATATTTGCGGTGAAAACGTGCAAAACAGCGTCCAAACCGTCAGCTTTGCGTCACCCGCCGAGCGCGTGGTGGACAAGGGCACCCACCAGGCCCACGTGCTGGTGGGCGGGCCAGCCTATGCCGGCACCGACCCCAGACGCTTTGCCCTTATCATACTCAACAACATGTTGGGCGGGCCGGGCATGAACTCGCGTCTGAACTTGGCCTTGCGTGAGAAGGCTGGCCTTGTTTACAGTGTCGATTCATATCTCAATACCTATCCCGACACCGGATTTTGGAACGTCTACTTTGGCTGCGATACCCACGATGTGAAGCGCTGCCGCCGCTTGCTCGAGCGCGAATTGTGCCGTTTCATCGACAAACCGCTCACTGCAGCACAGCTTGCAGCGGCCAAAAAGCAGTTGTGCGGACAGGTGGGCATATCGACCGATGCCTCGGAAGGTCATGCCCTGGCCCTTGGCAAAACCTTTGCGCACTATGGGCTGCACCGCGACATCGAGCGCATAGTAAGTGCCATCAATGACGTAACCGCCGACGAAGTGCAGCGCGTGGCCGCCGAGGTATATGCCCCCGACCGCCTCACCACACTCATATATTTGTAACGCCCATGCTCCAGTTGCAGTTAATCAAACAGGCCGCTTTGGCCGAGGGCTTTGCCGCTTGTGGCGTGGCACGTGCCACACGGGTGTCGGCTGCACGCGAGCACGAGTTGCGGCAGTGGCTGGCCGAGGGCTGCCATGGCGACATGGCGTATCTGGCCAACCATGTGGAGCTGAAGCTCGACCCACGTCGCCTTGTTGAGGGGGCGCAGACGGTGGTGAGTGTGGCGGCCAACTATTATCCGGGCGATTGGGAGGCAGAGGCCGGCGCTGAGGCCGGTACAGCGCACTGCAGGCAGGCCGAAAATGCAGAAAAAGCCCGATTTCATCGTCGCAACGCCCTCCGTTTGTCGCGCTATGCCTACGGCACCGACTACCACGAGGTGGTGAAGCAGATGCTGCGCGGCATGATGCAGCGTTTGGGACTGACCGAGGGCAAGGACGGGCGCGCTTTTGTCGACACCGCCCCGATAGACGAAAAGTATTGGGCCGAACAGTGCGGCCTTGGGTGGCGTGGACGCAACTCACAGCTCATCATGCCCGGCATGGGCAGCTACTACTTTCTGGGCGAGCTGGTGCTGACACAGCCGGTCGATGCCTACGATGAAAAGGGCCAAAACCGTTGCGGCACGTGCCGCAGTTGCCTCGATGCTTGTCCCATGCACGCCTTGCGCGGTGACGGCACACTCGATGCACGCCGCTGCCTGTCGTACCTCACCATTGAGCAGCGCGGCAACATTCCCGCCGAGGCACGGCACGCCATGCAGCATTGCTTTTATGGCTGCGACCGCTGTGCCGAGGCTTGTCCGTGGAACCGCCGTTTTGCGCAGCCCACCACCATAGCGCAGCTCCAGCCGCGGCAGGCTTTGCTCGACATGACACCTGCACAGTGGGCCGAACTCACCCCCGAGCAATACCGCGCGCTGTTTAAGAAAAGTGCGGTGAAACGGGCAAAATTTGAGGGTGTGAAGCGTAATATAGCCGCAGCACTCGAAAACTTTGAGCCGCTCGACAACCTATGAGGCGCCCGGCTCCCGCTGATTATTTATTGTACAGACACATATTTCAAACAATCTTTCCCCCCAGCCACATGGTACGGCCGCGCACATTGAATGCAGCGCCAGCCTATGACAAGCCGCGTTGGGGCACCAATCATCTATCATTAACCCTGAACCTTATGCGTTTACCCTTACTTACATCATTGCTCCTCGTGGCCGGCTCGGTACACCTGCAGGCGCAGCACAATGTGGTGTGGTTCAACGAGCCCACCTCGCTCAAGGGCCAGCAGTGCTGGTGGGGCGGCCACCCCGAAAAGTATAACAAGACCAACAAACCCGTGCGTGCCGGCGACTCGGCAGTAAACTCCGACCACGAGTGGGAGTATCGCTCACTGCCCCTGGGCAATGGCAGCATAGGCTGCAATGTGATGGGCAGTGTGGCCACAGAGCGCTACACGCTGAATGAAAAGACACTGTGGCGCGGCGGTCCCAACACGGCCAAGGGCGCTGCCGACTATTGGAACCAGAACAAACAGTCGGCACACGTGCTCAAGGACATACGACAGGCATTTGCCGACGGCGACTGGGACAAGGCCGCACAACTCACCACCCAAAACTTTAACAGCACCGTGCCCTACGAGGCCACAGGCGAACCACAGTTCCGCTTTGGCTCCTTCACCACCATGGGCGAACTGACGCTTGCCACAAATATCAGCGAGCAGGGCATCAGCCACTACCGGCGTGCCCTGTCGGTTGACTCGGCTTACGCCACGGTGAGCTTTACCGCAGCCAACGGGGTGAGCTACAAGCGACAAACCTTTGTGTCGTATCCCGCCAACGTGATGGTGGTGCGCCTCACGGCCGACAAGCCCGGCCAACAGCATTTTGTGCTGAATTACGCTCCCAACCCCGTGAGTGAGGGACATTTCACTGGCGACGGCCAAAACGGGCAGATATGCTACGTGGCGCGTCTTGACAACAACCAAATGCAGTATGTGGTGCGCATCAAGGTGGTGGCTAAAAACGGTACCACGCATTACAACAACGGCCAACTGGTAGTTGATGGTGCCGATGAGGCTGTAATATACCTCACGGCCGACACCGACTATGCGCCCAACTACAATCCAGACTTTGGCGATGCAAAGGCCTATGTGGGCGTTAATCCCGTGCAAACAACCGAGAGATGGCTGTCCAAAGCCGTGAAGCGTGGTTACGACAAGTTGTTCGCCGAACATTACAAGGACTACGCCTCGCTCTTCAACCGCGTGCACTTTACGCTGGCTGAAGGCACTGACGCCCAGCAGCACAAGCCCACCAATGAGCGCCTGGCCGACTACCGAAAGGGCGTGGCCGACCCGCAGCTCGAAACGCTCTACTACCAGTATGGGCGCTATCTGCTCATTGCGTCGTCGCGTCCCGGCAACCTGCCTGCCAACTTGCAGGGCATGTGGCACAACAATGTGGACGGCCCATGGCGTGTGGACTATCACAACAACATCAATTTGCAAATGAACTATTGGCCGGCGCTGCCCACCAATCTGACAGAATGCACCGAGCCACTCACCAATTTCATACGTCTGCTCGAAAAACCTGGTGAGCGCACAGCCCAGGCCTACTGGGGCGCAAGGGGCTGGGCGGCCGGCATCTCGGCCAACATCTTCGGTTTTACGGCGCCGCTCGAGGGGGCCGACATGTCGTGGAACTACAACCCGATGGCCGCATCGTGGCTCGCCACACACCTGTGGGACTATTATGACTACACACGCGATGCCAAGTTTTTGCGTCGCACTGCTTACCCGTTGATGAAAGGCTGCGCCCTCTTCTGCGAGGACTTTCTGTGGCAAAAGCCCGGCACCGACACCCTGACGGCCGCACCCTCTACCTCGCCCGAGCACGGCCCGATAGACGAGGGTACCACCTTTACCCATGCCGTGATACGCGAGATATTGGAGGACTGCATAGCAGCAGCCAATGTGCTTGGCACCGACCAGGCCGATGTGGCCCGCTGGCAAAAGATACTGCAACACCTCGCGCCCTACAAAATAGGACGCTACGGCCAACTGATGGAGTGGAGTCGCGACATTGACGACCCCAACGACGAGCACCGACACGTAAACCACCTGTTTGGCTTGCACCCGGGACACACCATATCGCCGCTCACCACACCCGCATTGGCCAACGCTGCACGCGTGGTGCTTGAACACCGCGGCGACGGTGCAACGGGCTGGAGCATGGGTTGGAAACTCAACCAATGGGCGCGCTTGCACGATGGCAACCACTCTTATATACTATACGGTAACCTGCTGAAGAATGGCACGGCCGACAATTTGTGGGACATCCATCCACCCTTTCAGATTGACGGCAACTTTGGCGGCACGGCCGGCGTAACCGAAATGCTGCTGCAGAGCCATGCCGGTTGTCTCGACCTGTTGCCCTCGCTGCCCGACGCGTGGCCCGAGGGCAGCATCAGCGGACTGCGTGCCCGTGGCAACTTTGGCGTGAGCCTGTCGTGGACGGGAGGCCAGCTCAAGCAAGCTGTTATCACCTCGGGCTCGGGCGGCATGTGCCACCTGCGTTACGGCAGCCACACGCTCGACCTGCCCACACACAAGGGCCGCAGCTACACCATCACCCTGAGCCAGGGCAAGTTGGTATGGCGCTAAGGGTCGCCTGACTTCATCACTTTTTTGTGCTGTGGAACAGCGCGCATTGAAAATTAATGAGTCGCGTCACTTGATTGGGTGACGTATTAACAAAGTCTGCAAAAAAACGCTACCACCAAACGCAAGCACAAAACGCAAGTACTAAATGCTACCTCTAAACGCAAGCACAAAACGCTAACACTAATGGGGGCGACGCGTCCCGCGTCGGGCATCAAGGCAAAGGTTCACAGGCAGGCATGTAATTAGTACTGTCTGTGAGCCTTTATTTGGTGTATTGGCCTTTGCCTTAATGCCCGACGCGAGACGCGTCGCCCCCATTAGTGCTTGCGTTTTGTGCTTGCGTTTAGTGGTAGCGCTTTTTGCTTGTGTTTAGTGGTAGCGTTTTTTGCTTGTGTTTAGTGGTACCGGGACCTTTACCATACTACAAAAGCTTTACTTAACGTGCATCTTACATCTTACACTAACGCGTCGCAACTCATTGACTATCAATACTTTACTTAGTGTAAGATGCTGCAAATTCCACCTACACACAACCTACACACCCCACACGCTGCCACACGACACAAGCACGGGAGGCTGATATCACGGCATAGGGGAGTAGAAAAGTCTGTTGCTCCGACAGATTTTTCTACGTCCCTGTGGCGTAAAACCCACCGCATACGTCCATGCCGACTGTGCGACAGAGGGGAGGGGTGTGTAAGATGTGTGCAAGGGTGTGTAAGATACTTTGAAATCATCTTACACTCTTGAAATCTCTGTGTATCAACTTGTTAGGAGCAAAAAGTGTAAGATGGCAGTAAAAGCACACACATCCTTTTACATGTGGGCAGACGGGGAGGGTAGCAAATATTTGTGTACAAGTTGTACACTTATAAGTTTACATAAGATACACAAAAGGCCGCTGCGCGGTTGGCCACGGACTAACGTCCGGGTGGTCCAAGGAACATAAGGACTGACGCCGTAGCGAATCGCTAACGCGGAGAATATAACTCACAAACAAAGAAACACCGCAATATCCGGACTTCGTCACTTTCTGTGCCGTTGAATGGCGCATATTGAAAATCTGTGAGCTGCGTCATTTTGTTTGGGAGATGTATTGACGAAGTCAGAAAATGCTGCTTTTGTCGTAAATAAATAGTAACTTTGCCGTCAGAAATAATAACGAAACAAACAATAGCATAAATGAGTTTACAATGCGGCATCGTGGGTCTGCCCAACGTGGGCAAGTCAACCCTGTTCAACTGCCTGAGTAATGCCAAGGCACAATCTGCCAACTTCCCCTTCTGCACCATAGAGCCTAATGTGGGCGTAATAACCGTGCCCGACGAGCGTCTGACCAAACTGGCCGAACTTGTACACCCGGGCCGCATCGTGCCCACCACGGTCGAGATAGTAGACATCGCCGGTCTGGTAAAGGGCGCCTCAAAGGGTGAGGGCCTCGGCAACCAGTTCTTGGGCAATATCCGCGAAACGGACGCCATCATACATGTGCTGCGCTGCTTTGACGATGGCAACGTGGTGCACGTAGACGGCAGCGTAGACCCCGTGCGCGACAAGGAGATTATCGACACCGAGCTGCAGCTCAAGGACCTTGAGACGGTGGAGAACCGCATCAAGCGCGTGGAGAAGATAGCCAAGGTGGGCGGTGACAAGAATGCCAAAGTAGAGTACGACGTGCTGCTGGCCTACAAGGCCGCCCTTGAGGAGGGCAAAAGTGCACGCAGCGTGGAGTTTGAAACCCTCGAGGAGCAGAAAGCAGCCAAAGGCTTGTTCCTGCTCACTTCAAAGCCCGTGCTCTACGTGTGCAACGTCGACGAAGGTTCGGCCGCCACAGGCAACCACTATGTTGACGAGGTGCGCGAGGCCGTGAAGGAAGAAGGCGCCGAGGTGCTGGTGCTTGCCGCACAAACCGAGGCCGACATAGCCGAACTCGAAACCTACGAGGAGCGCCAGATGTTCCTGCAAGATGTAGGGCTCGAAGAGAGTGGCTGCAACCGCCTTATCAAGGCCGCATATCACATGCTCAACTTGCAGACATTCATCACGGCCGGCGAGATGGAAGTCAAGGCATGGACCTTCCACAAGGGTTGGAAAGCCCCGCAGTGCGCCGGTGTCATACACACCGACTTTGAAAAGGGCTTTATCCGTGCCGAAGTCATCAAGTACGACGACTATATCCGCCTTGGCTCAGAAAGTGCTGTGCGCGAGGCCGGATTGCTCCACGTCGAGGGCAAGGAATACGAGGTGCAGGACGGCGACATCATGCACTTCCGCTTTAATGTATAACCCCACAAAGTGATGGTGTGCCAACGAGAGGTGCTGTCAATGCGCCCTCCTTGGCACGCCTTTTTTCATTATGACCATTTGGAATCCGTCAATCGTGGCCTTTAGTTTAGGTCCCATCGAGGTGCGCTGGTACTCGCTGTGCTGGTGCATAGGTTTGGCGCTGGCCTATGTTGTAGTGTACAAGCTCTACAAGCGCCAGGGCATACCGCAGGAAAAGTTCGACCCCCTCTTTCTTTACTGCTTCATAGGCATACTGGCCGGTGCCCGTCTGGGCCATTGCCTGCTTTACGAGCCAGGCTACTTTCTGAGCCACCCGCTCGAAATGCTGCTGCCCATGCACAAGATGGCCGACGGCAGTTGGAAGTTTACCGGCTATGCCGGCCTTGCCTCGCATGGTGGCACATTCGGCCTCATGATAGCCCTGTGGCTGTATGTGCGCCGCACCAAGGTAAACCTTATGCGTGTGCTCGACAACATAGCCATAGCCACCCCCATCTGCGCCTGTTTCATACGCCTGGGCAATCTTATGAACTCCGAAATTGTGGGCAAGTACACAGGCTCCGACATGGGCTTTGTATTTGTGCAACTGCACGAAACCATGCCGCGCTATCCCGCCCAGCTGTACGAGGCCATAGCCTACTTGGTGCTGTTTGTCATCGGCGTGCTCATCTATTTCAAGCGTCCGCAGCGCGTAGGCTCCGGCTTCTACTTTGGCTATTGCCTCACCACCATATTCGTGTTCCGCTTTGTGGTAGAATTCTTGAAAGAGGTGCAAGAGCCATGGGAACTGGCCATGCAGCACACCATAGGCCTCGACCAAGGCCAGCTGCTCAGCATACCCTTTGTGCTCATTGGCATTTACTGCATGTGCGGAGGCAAATGGTGCAAGCGTTTTGCCGAGAAATAAGCGCGCAAAATGCCCCATAGCACCCATTCGGAGGGAAAATATGCTGAATAATGTCTAAAAATAGGCGTGCCAATAGCGCATAATGCCTGTAAAAACCTTATATTTGTAGCGCAATCGCACTTTATATACTAAGATAAAACAACAATCATACACAAATATCATGCAAAGCAAACTCTATGTGTCATTAGCGTTGGCCGGCACCTTGGTGCTGACCTCATGCGGCGGTTTGGGTAAACTCACTGCCGACAACTTTACCGTAACCCCTTCACCCATGGAGGCCGTGGGCGGCAAAGTGCCCGTAGTAATCAATGGCCGCTTCCCCGAGAAGTATATGAAAAAGAAGGCCGTGGTAACCGTACTCCCCGTATTACGCTATGGTTCGGATTTTGCCGATGGACAGTCTGCCACTTACCAGGGCGAGAAGGTGCAGGGCAACGACACCGAAATATCGTACAAGCTGGGCGGCAACTACACCATGCGCAACAGTTTCGACTACGTGCCTGCCATGCAGCAGAGCGAGCTTTACCTCACCTTCAAGGCCAAAGTGGGCAAGAAGGACGTAAAGATACCCGATGTAAAGGTAGCCGACGGCGTGCTCGCCACATCGGCACTCATCAGCAGCACAGCCGCTTCTACCACGCCGCAGATTGCTGCCGACAAGTACCAATATGCTATCAAGCAAACAAAGCAGGCTCAAATAAAGTACCTTATCAACCAGGCCAATATCCGCAACAGCGAAATCAAGAGCACCTCGGTGAAGGACTTTGTCAAGACGCTGCGCGACATCAAGGCCGACCAAAAGGGCTACATGCTCGACAACATCGAAGTGTCGGCTTATGCCTCACCCGATGGCGGCATGAAGGTGAACACCGCTTTGGCACAAAAGCGTGAGAAGACCTCAAAGGGCTACGTCAACAAGCAGCTCAAGAGCGCCAAGCTTGATGCCGATGTCGACTCAAAGTACACTGCCGAGGACTGGGAAGGCTTCCAAGAGTTGGTAAGCCAGTCAAACATACAGGACAAGGACGTGATACTGCGTGTGCTCTCTATGTATCAGGACCCCGAGGAGCGCGAGAAGCAAATCCGCAACCTTTCGGCCGGATTTAAGGAACTTGCCGACGAAATTCTGCCCGAGTTGCGCCGTGCCCGCATGACCATCAACTACAATATTATTGGCCGTTCCGACGACGAGATACAGGCACAGTACAAGGACGACGCCACCAAACTCTCAGTTGAGGAGTTGCTCTATGGCGCCACACTCACCGAGAACGCCAGCGAGCAGAAAGACATCTACACCACTGCCACCAAGCAGTACCCCAACGACTACCGTGCCTACAACAACCTGGCCGTGTTAGCCTACCAGCAGGGCGACCTCGCCACCGCAAAGAGCTATCTTGACAAGGCTGAGGCCATCGACGGCAAGTCGGCCGAGGTTAATGCCAACAAGGCTTTGGTAGCCCTGGCCGAGGGCAAGAACGCTGAGGCTAAGGACTACTTGATGAAGGCCACCGCATCGCCCAACTACAACGAGGTGCTTGGCAATTTGCAGGTAGCTGCAGGCAACTATGCACAGGCTGCACAGTGCTTGAAGGGTGTAAATTCAAACTCAGCCGCCTTGGCCCAGCTGCTCAACAAGGATTATGCCGAAGCCAGCAAGACATTGGCCAAGGTGGCACGTCCCGATGCCACCACAAGCTACCTCAAAGCCATTGTGGCAGCGCGCAGCGGACAGGATAGCAGCGTGTTGAGCAACCTGAAGGACGCCTTTGCCAAGGACAGCTCGCTCAAGCAGCGCGCTGCCAAGGACTTGGAGTTCGCCACCTTGTTCAACGACGCTACCTTCCAGAGCTTGGTAAAGTAACCAGGTGCTGCATCGACATGCACACTTTGACATACGTACAATCATAGTTGCAGCCCCTCAACCTGAACGCACGCCCACAGGCGGCACAGGACGAGGGGCTGTATCGTTTTAAGAAGAGCGAAACTCACATCACAACGCAATACCTAATACGCAATAGACATGAACAAGCTATACACCCTCCTGCTATCAGTCGTGGCCCTGCTGCTCCTTGCAGCCTGTGGCCCCGCCAAGGACCGCGTGCGCATCGAAGGCTCCCTCAGTGGTGTAAACGATGCCGAGTTCTACGTGTACAGCGAGGACGGCGCATTCGACGGCATCGACACCATACGCATCTCCGACGGCAAGTTTACCTACGAGCGCAAGTTGTCGGCCCCCGCAGTGCTCACGCTGCTCTACCCCAATTTCACGCAGACCTATATTGTGGCCGAGCCAGGCCATACCGTCAAGATGAAAGGCGATGCCTCCAAAATTGGTGAGTCGCAGATAACCGGCACCGAGCAAAACGAACTGCTGAGCGACTTCCGCACCAAGCACAGCAACGACCCTGCCAATATGCAGAAACTGGCCGCAGCACAATTTGTGCGTGAGAATGCCAGCACACTGGCAGCCGTGGCCGTGTTTCGCAAATACTTTGCCAACCAGCAAAATCCCGATGCCGCCATGGCGCTCAAACTGCTCGATGTGCTGAAAAAGGCACAGCCCAAGGAGCGTGCCGTGACCTATGTCGACAACTTTTTCCGTCCAATCTTCCAGAACGGCCTTGGGCAGCAACTGCCCGACTTTACTGCCGAGGCCATCGACGGCCGCAAAGTCAGTGCTTCGGCCTATCGCGGCAAGCGCCTCGTCATAGCCTGTGTGGGCAGTTGGCAGAGCGACAGCCGCCCCATGCTCGTGCAGCTGCGCCGCAAGTTGCGCACCCTTGGCGGCAAGTGGCAGTGCCTGGTGGTGTCGCTTGATGTCGACCGCGAAATGATGCGCGCCAACCTGCAGGCCGACTCCATACAGTGCCCCATCATTTGCGACCGCCAAGCCTTTGAGTCGCCCCTTGTCAAGCAACTCGGCCTGCACTATGTGCCCTCGCTCATGCTCGTCGACGAGCAAGGCCGCATCATACAGCGCGATGTAACCAAGGTAGACGACGCGCATTTGTAAAGAGCATATATGCCCGTCACCCCTCTCACCCTGTCAACCCCGTCAACCCATCAGTAAGCATGTTAACCACCATACACACCTCAGCCGTCAACGGCATGGCCGCCATGCCCGTGTTTTTAGAGGTCAATGCCAACGAGATACATTCGCAAGAGGACCGCACCATATTCTTTATGGTGGGGCTTCCCGACAATGCCGTGCGCGAGAGCAAACTGCGCGTTGAGAGCGCCTTGCAAAACAGTGGTTTCCAACTGCCTTTGCGCGAGAAGTACACCATCAACTTTGCCCCCGCCGATGTGCGCAAGGAAGGTTCGGGCTACGACCTGCCCTTAGCCATAGGCATGCTGGCCTCGTTAGGCCGCCTGCCGTCCGACAAACTCGGCCGCTACGTGTTTGTGGGCGAGCTCGGCCTCGATGGTTCGGTGCGCCCCGTCAAGGGCGCCTTGTCCATAGCCATCAAGGCCCGCGAGCAAGGTTTCGAGGCCCTGTTTGTGCCAAAGGAGAACGAGCGCGAAGCCGCGGTGGTCAACAAGCTCAAGGTGTATGGCGTTGAAAGCCTGCTGCAGGTGGTAGCCTTTCTGCAAGGCAAGTTATCCCTTCAGCCCACCATTGTCAACACGCGTGAGGAGTTCTATGCCGCCCAAGCCACCATGGGCGACGACTTTGCCGATGTCAAGGGCCAGGACGCCGTAAAACGTGCCTTCGAGGTGGCTGCAGCGGGCGGTCACAACATCATACTCATAGGCGCCCCCGGTTGCGGCAAGAGCATGATGGCCAAGCGCGTGCCCTCAATTCTGCCCCAGCTCACGCTTTCTGAGAGCCTCGAGACCACGCAAATCCACTCCATAGCCGGCAAGTTGGGCGTCACCACCTCACTCATAGCCCGCCGCCCCTTCCGTGCGCCCCATCCCACCATATCCGGCGTGGCCCTCATTGGCGGTGGCAGCACCTACAAGCCCGGCGAGATAAGTTTGGC
>ERZ1023843.50-NODE-50-length-23115-cov-13.326886_pt1 | contig 23115 bp, 18 predicted proteins | sample MGYA00380384_ERZ1023843 | MGnify/ENA primary metagenome ERZ1023843 (study PRJEB33179, sample SAMN07448989) | human gut metagenome | biome: Human-gut; feature: Human associated habitat; material: Faeces | host: Homo sapiens | place: India: Bhopal | collected...
CGTTTGAATTTTCCTGTACCTGCTGATAATCAAGTAGGTAACAAATAAGAAATATCGTCTTTCAATGTACAACGCTAGAAGCCCACGCCAAGAGATATTATATGCGTACGCCAACAGTGGCGCAGATACAATACACCTAACGCGGACGTTCCGTTGCCGTATCTCTTTTGGGTTTAGTCAAAGTTGCGAAGTTTGAGGACCAAAAGATAACGTTCGTAAACGTCCTTTCTGAGCCAAAGACCTTAGGATATGCATATCCTGCTGCCTTGAAGACTCAATTCCATCGATGTCTGATTTGCCGACTCAAACGAATGAGTTAGCATCTCGTTGGCAAAATTAAGAAATATTCCTTAAAGTTGCAACAGAGAGGTGGACTTTTTTTAAAAAATGTTGTGCCCGCCAACACCATACAAATCAGACTCACACAATCCATCCTGTTAGTATGTGAGAATGTGATTGTGTGAGTTATCACATATTTTTATAGCTTATACTGGTTGACGTTATAGCCTTGATCAACAAGCTCGCGGAGGAGCTCTTCACGGCTGCGGTGACGGACATTCGGGTTCTCGCCACAGGTGGAGCCGACGGCGATGTTCAGCGAACAAGGGATGCGAAGAATGCTGGGCAGACGGAAGTACATGGTGTTCTCTATCTTCTTTACCTCCGCTGTCAGACAGGCTCCTTTCAGACGGCTGAGCCGACGGGTGAGGGCAGCCTCCATCTCTCGTGAGAAGTACTTAGCGATGAGTTCTTCTTTGGAGATTTCGTCCGCACGCCAGGCACGCACGTCCTCAGACTCCGCGCGCTTCGATATGCGTCCATACCCCTCGATGCCAATATGCAGACTGGGTGGAGCCTGATAGGGTTCCATGATGTTGAACTTGCTCATATCTACGACAGAGGGGATGCCATACATTCGAGGCTGTTTGGCACGCTTTCAGCCAACTTGCGAATCATGATGCGCAAGGCGAAATCATTGCGCACCTGATGGCGAGCCACCAAGTCGCCAAAGAATATCTTGTTGAACAAACTGCTTATCCACGAACGCTTGTCGCTCATCATCAAGGTTTCAGGCAATCCGCCATCCCTGAAATATTCCTCGTAACTCTTTATGATATCATTCCTATACTTATAGATAGCGTTCTTGTTGTTCAAATCAACACGCTTAAAACCAAGATATTCCTGGAAAGAAAACGGATAGATTTCTTTGATGAGATCTTTCTTGTGGACAAAGTTAATGCTTTTTGCCCGATTTAATAAGTTTTATCGAATATATTCGACAGAAACAGGTCGTTTTTATCGAATATACTCGATAAAATAGAGGTATAACTCATTCGCCGTTTCTCACCACAATGGCTATTGTCTTCATGCGCACATAGTTGTAGCTTAGGTACATGAAACCGCGATAGGGATTGTCGGTGCCCCATGAGTTCTTCGCGATGAAAAAGAGATGACCATCAGCATCTCGCGCGAGACCGCACAGCTCCATGCAGTGGTCGTCGGTGGTCAGGAACTGCTCGAAAGCCCATTGCCGCTCCGCTTGGGTAGGCTCGTGACGCTCATCGGGCAACGTGGCGCAACCGCGACGAAAGTTGAAGCCAGACTCGGAGACGTCGCCCTCCCAGCACACGGGATGGCCATGACGCAGGCAGCTGACAATGGTCTTCATCAAGCTGTCGAGAGGAACATTGCGGAAGGTGTCGAGCATGCGATTGTCTGCCGCCTCCATCACGAACGCCGTGCCAAAGGGATGATGGGTGAAGCTCGTCAACGCCACGTAATCGCCCTCGACGTAAACGCTCTGGGCAAACTCCTGGGGAGTGTAGCCCACGCCAAGCATGAAGAGCGTGGGAGGAAGGTAACCTATCTGGCGGTCGAGCATGGAGCCGAGACGCGTGTCGAGCATGCGCAAGCTCCGAGAGGCGCGCGCCACCTGCATGGCGGCACGTGAAAGGGATCTGTAGCTTATGCTGCCTAAGGGATGGTAACTGTCGTAAGGCTCCATGCCATAACGCTCAATGAGCCTCAACGCCATCGGCGCCATGCCGCGAAGCGACACCCCCACCCTGCCACGCGTGAGAAAACAAGCGCGCGCCTGCTCCTGCAACCACAAGCGGGCGAGATAGTCGGGCGAGAGGTTCACGGAGTCGCCCATCTCCAGCCGCTCGGTCTCAATGGTGGCAAGCATGGCATAGGCCCAACAAAGCTCGCTGCTACCTTGGTCTTTCACCGGGGTGGTCTTCAGCACAACCTCATTGCGAAAACTGCGAGGAACCGACTTGTCGGCCCTGTCAGCGCACGAAGAGGCCACCATAGACAACAAGACAGCGAAGAATACAGAATGCCTAAAAATGTTTTTCATTGTTCATAATCGTATTTCAACGCAAAATTAAGCATTTGCGTTCTCTTTTGGTTCAAGCGACTTATTTTTTCAAGCCAAACCACGGAAGATGTCAGAAATATTACCTATATTTGCAACATAAACCTTATTAAAGACAGATAGCCCTATGATGCAACAACTGATAGATACCCTACACAACGAGCAACACACGCTCGTGGTTCTCCACGACGGTCGCGTGACCACTTACGACGGCCAAGGAGTGCGCCGCCTCTACAACATCATGAACGAGGAGCCCGAACTGCTCTACGATGCCAAGGTAGCGGTAAAGGCCGTTGGCAGGTCGGCAGCCTCGATGATGGCAGACGGCGGTGTGGCGCAAGTGTTCGCGGAATACATATCACAACAGGCTTACGACACGTTGACAGGCGCGGGCATTAAGGTTTCTTTCGACAAGAAGCTCGACCACCGCGAGTTTCTTGAGGTGTGGAGGAAGCTGGGGGAATAGGATAAAACCTGTTTGCCGTTATCCTGCCAACCCACCTTTCAGAAGAACAAAGGTGGGTTACATGAACATGCCTTGCCTAAAATAGTAGTGCGATTTTCCCGTATTTGTTTGGGTAGCCCTTATAAAAGGGTTACCTTTGTGGAAAATTAGCGATAGACACAACTACAATCTAACTCAATAAATGATCATTCGTAATGTCTTAACCGCAGTGGGTTGTCTCTTGGCAACCACGCTGTCTGCCCAGACTCGCTTGGCGGGTTATGAGTATGGCTCAGCCACTGCCCCCACCTGGCAGGAGTGGCAACAGCCCGAACTGTTGGGCTACAACAAGTTGCAACCCCATGCTTGCTTCACCAGCTTCGCCTCGGAGGGCGAGGCCAAGGGCGTGTTGCCAGAGAAGTCGAGCTACTGGCAGAGTCTCGACGGCAAGTGGAAGTTCCATTTCGCCAAGAACCCCGACGCCCGTCCCAAGGACTTCTTCCAGACTGCCTATCCCGACCAGGGATGGGACGAGGTGGAGGTGCCAATGTCGTGGAACATCTACGGCCTGCAGAAAGACGGAAGCCAGAAATATGGCACGCCAATATATGTCAACCAGTGGGTCATCTTCAAGTATAACATCGCCGTGGGCGACTGGCGAAAGGGCGTGATGCGCGAGCCCCCCAAGAACTACACCACCTATGAGTATCGCAACGAGGTGGGCTCATACCGCCGCACGTTCACCCTGCCTGCCACATGGAATGGCCGCGAGACCTACATCAGCTTCGATGGCGTAGACTCCTTCTTCTACCTTTGGGTCAACGGCCACTACGTGGGTTGCTCAAAGGATTCGCGCGACGTGGCAGAATTTGACATCAGCCAGTGGGCCAAGGCCGGCAAGAACGAGGTTGCCGTGGAGGTCTACCGCTCGTCAGACGGCTCATTCCTCGAAGCTCAAGACATGTTCCGCCTGCCCGGCATATTCCGCACGGTGGCGGTATACAGCAAGCCAAAGGTGCACGTGAGCGACCTGAAGGTCATTCCCGCTTGGCACTCCGACGGCACGGGCCAGCTGGCCGTAGACCTCTCGGTGGCCAACGTCAGCGGAAAGAACGTGAAAGACTATACCGCCATATTCAAGCTCTTTGCCAACAAGCTCTATGGCGACGCCGAGGGCGAGGGCCAGACGCTGACGTCGACGCTTGGCACGCTCACGCTTGCCAAGGCCGACACACTGACACGCCACGCCGACTTCACCGTGGCCGGCGTGAAGCCCTGGACCACAGAGGAGCCAAACGTCTACACGCTTGTTTGCGAGCTGCGCGACAAGAAGGGCAACACCGTAGAGGCGGTGAGCACGCAGACGGGATTCCGCACGGTGGAGATACGCGACGTGGCAGCCAAGGACGACGAGTTTGGTCTGGCCGGCCGCTACTTCCTCGTCAACGGCAAGCCGCTGAAGCTAAAAGGCGTGAACCGCCACGAGACAAACCCCGCACGCGGACATGCCATCACGCGGCAGCAGATGGAGGAAGAGGTGATGATGATGAAGCGCGCCAACATCAACCACGTGCGCACTTCCCACTACCCCAACGACCCTTACTTCTATTATCTCTGCAACAAGTATGGCATCTGGCTCGAGGCCGAGGCCAATGTGGAGAGCCATGAGTATTTCTATGGCAAGGCCAGCCTGAGCCACGTGCCCGAGTTCCGCAACCAGCACGTGGGACGCATGATGGCCATGGCACACGCCCGCGTCAACGACCCCTGCATAGCAATCTGGAGCCTGGGCAACGAGGCCGGGCCTGGCGACAACTTCAAGGCCAGCTACGCCGCCGTGCACGCTTTCGACACATCGCGCCCAGTGCAATATGAGCGCAACAACGACATCGTGGACATGGGGTCAAACCAGTATCCGTCGGTCAACTGGGTGCGCGCAGCCGTGCGTGGCAATATGGGCATAAAGTATCCGTTCCACATATCAGAGTATGCCCACTCCATGGGCAACGCCGTCGGCAACCTGCAAGACTACTGGGACGCAATAGAGTCGACCAACTTCTTCTGCGGCGGTGCCATCTGGGACTGGATAGACCAGTCGATGTACAACTACACGCGCGACGGCAAGCGCTATCTCGCCTATGGCGGCGACTTCGGCGACACGCCCAACGACGGCCAGTTCGTGATGAACGGCATCATCTTCGGCGACATGGAGCCCAAGCCTCAATACTATGAGGTGAAGAAGGTGTATCAGAACATAGGCGTGAAGTGGGCCGACAAGGCCAAGGGCACGCTCGACATCTTCAACAAGAACTATTATGCCGGCGACCTCTCCGACTATGATGCCACATACAGCCTCACGACCGATGGCCTCGAGGTGGCGACGGGCAAGCTCGCCGTGGGCAGCGTGGCACCACGCCAACACGCCACGGTCATCGTGCCGGCACTGGCCAAGGGCACGCTCGACGCGAACCGCGACTACCAACTCCTGGTGCAGTTCCACCAAAGGCACGACACGCCCTGGGCAAAGGCCGGATATGTGCAGGCCGACCAGCAACTGCTCGTGCAGACAGCGGCCAAGCGCAAGGCCCTTTCCGCCGACGCTAAGACCATTGGCAAAGTGAGCGTCAAGGAGACCGCCACAAGCATAGCCGTGGATGGCGGCAAGGCCTTCAATGTCGATTTCGACAAGGCCACGGGCTCCATCCGCTCGCTGACCTATGGCGGCAAACCCGTCTTCGCCGACGGTTGCGGCCCGCGCCTCGACGCGTTCCGCGCATGGGTCAACAACGACAACTGGGCTTACCAGGCATGGTATGAGAACGGGCTCCACGACCTGCAACACAAGGCACTTGAGAGCCATGTCGTGACCAACGCCGACGGCTCCGTGTCGGTGAAGTTCGTGGTGGAGAGCCAGGGCAAGGACTCAGCACACTTGGAGGGTGCCGACAAGAACTGGAAGAAGCTGACCATGACAGGACGCAAGCCCGACTTCAAGTTCACCACCAACGTGGTCTATACCATCCATCCCGACGGCTCCGTGGAGAACCGTAGCGCCGTCTCGGCATCGCGCGCCAACGTCACGTTGGCCCGCCTGGGCTATGTGATGAAGTTGCCCACAACAATGAAGCACATGAAGTATTACGGTCGCGGCCCCGTGGACAACTATCCCGACCGAAAGACAAGCCAGGCCGTAGCCATCTGGGACCAACCCGACGTGGCCCGCGAGTTTGAGAACTTCCCCAAGCCGCAAGACATGGCAAACCACCAGGACAGCCGCTGGGTGGCCTTCAGCGACGGACTGCATGGAGCAATATTCGTGGCCGACAGCGTGATGAGCTTCTCGGCACTGCCTTTCTCGGCACAGCAGCTCGCCATGGCCAACCATCCACATGAGTTGCCCGCCAGCGATGGCGTATGGCTACACATCGACCATGCAATCACGGGTCTTGGCGGCAACAGCTGCGGACAGGGTGGCCCGCTTGAGGCCGACCGCGTGAAGAGCACCAGCCAGCAGTTTGGCTTCGCCATACGCCCAACCACATCGCTGGCCGACGACAAGCTGACCGAACTGGCAAACGTGTCGCTCGACGGACAGGCACCGCTCAGCATAAGCCGCTCGCTCGACGGCAAGGTGAGCATCAGTTGCCCGACAGACCAACCCATTTATTATAAGGTGAACAACGGCAAGCGCCTCCTGCGCTACACCCAGCCTTTCGCCCTGCGCGATGGCGGCAGCGTGGTGGCCTTTGTCAAGGGGTTGAGCTTCAACTACCAGCAGCGCTTCGACCGCATCGAGGCCATACCCGTCACGGTGAAGTTTGCCAGCTCAGTGGAGAGTGGCGAGGGCGATGCCGAGCACATGACCGACGGCAATCCCAACACCTTCTGGCACACGATGTACAGCGTCACGGTGGCCAACTATCCCCACTGGGTCGACTTCGATTGCGGCACGGCAAAGACGCTAAAGGGCTTCAGCTACCTGCCACGCCAAGACAGCAACAACGGCAACATAAAGGATTATGAGGTGCAAGTCAGCATGGACGGAAAGACATGGGGACAGGCCGTAGCCTCCGGAGCCTTTGCCAACGATCGCTCGCTCAAGCGCGTGATCTTCAATAAGCCCGTGCGTGCCCGCTACGTGCGCTTCACCGCCAAGAGTTCGCAAGACGGACAGGACTTCGCCACATGCGCCGAGTTCAACGTTCTCGAACAGTAGGAAGTGCCTTTTAACCATCAAGGCTGATTACACATAGCATCGGCCCCAGTCATGGCGACATAGTCGCTAAGGCTGGGGCCGATACCATTTTGTGAAGGCAAATAAAAAAGTAACCATCCGAAAAAACCGCCTTGTTAATTACAAAAAAACTCGCAAGTGAAAATGCGATTGCGATTTCAACGTATTACACAATAGCATATTGATTGCTATACTCACAATTATAAACCAAAATGTCAGAGCAATAATCAACATTGCTTACTTTTTGTGTATTTTAACGCGCTTTCTTTCTCCATTTCCTTTTTTCTTATTACATTTGCATTATTTTTAATATATAAATATCAAACATACAGCTTATGGGAAATTTTTTGTTTTCAGACTCAGAGCTATCGGAATTAGAAACTCTGAAAATCATGGGAGGCACAGGTTTCATTTCTGAAGCCCAGGCAGGGTGCATCAACAAAGCTAGAGGATGTGGTATAAATACAAATCAAGCATATTGCATAAACGCAGTTTATGCCTGCGGTTAAATTATTACTCTTCTAAATATAAAGTTAGCCTATATAAAATGGCGAACTTTACATTTATATTCGCATGATTATGAAATACAGTTATTACAACTTGGTATATTATGATGACCAATATAGTTATTGGTTTAATACCCTACATCGTACAGCTTGTAATGACTTGTATGATAGCATAACAGAAGGCAAGTTATTGGACAATGGAGAAATTGCATGGAACAAGCCTCGCTCACAATACCAATGCATATCATATGAAAACGCAAAATGCCTTGCATGTAAAAAACTTCCTATTTGCATGGGGGTATGTCCCCATGACTTCATTGATGGCATAAATATTTGCAAATATGAAGCCGAGGAATTCGACTTTAAAACGGCAATTATAAACTACATTAATCAAGCTTATGAAAAGTAGTGCGATTTTAATATTACTCTTGTTATTGTCTGTAAACCTGATGGAACAAAATTCTGACTCAATATCTTAAAAACTTGAAATGAACGAAATAGTTGTTACTGCAAGAAATACCATATCAAAATGTGACCATGAGCTGATTTTCATGTCTGACAAAAATCGTTCATTTGGAACGAATGCCTTGGATGCGGTATCTTCTTTGGCTCAGTTTAAAACAGACATAAACGCATCGAACTTATTGTCTGCAGACAGAAAAAGCATATACGTCTTGATAAATGGTATACCTGCCACTCCCAATGAACTCCGGTCTTATAAGGGTGATGACATCAAATGCGTAGAATATTACCCGGTAGCCCCTGCCCAATACATGACAATAACATCCGGTCCTGTGGCAAACATCATCCTGAAAAATAGAATAGACCGTTTCGTATCTGTAGATATTTCAACCAGCAATTCCGTGAATACAGGATTCGGCACCAACCAGCTGGGGCTAACCTTTGCCGATTCGCTGAACCAGGTGAAAGTAAATTATATTATAGACTATCGCCATATCGGTGACAAAAGCCAAAGCTCTGTATACAACTATCCCGAGCCACATGTTTATGAAGGCGAAAACAATGTTTATGAAGGATGCTTCCAATATCTGCAAACGGCTTACCAACGCAGTTGGGGAAAGCATTTGTTCAATATAGAATTAAACTATACCCATGATGGCGACAAGCAAAAGGAGCCTACCACAGCAAGATATAAATCAGAAGGCAAATACATTACGGCATACAACAATAGTCTTTTGAATAACCGGCTGCAATCATTCGTTGCCGACCTCTATTATAAATGTAAGTTTTCTGACAAACAGTCATTGGCATTCAACATTGTCAATACATACTCTTATTCTACTGTAGACAACCAGATAGAACAGGATGGCATTATATCTACATCATCATTCTTCAGCAATCATGTCGAGTCGTTGATAGGCAACATTGCTTACGAATTATCATTATGGGGTGTAAAATGGAGTATTGGAGAAAGATCCGAATACAAAAATAATCGTCAGCATTATCTAAATGACATATACCGGTCTTCCTGTATCAGTAACTTTGCATATCTTGGCTTGCACAAAAAAATTGGCAGAGTCACGGTCTACCCAACCGTTGGCATCAACTCAATTGAAACAAAAACGGAAGGAAACAACATACATAACACGATTCCCTACCTAAGGCTTTACACCGACTGGTGGGGCAAAGGGAAATTAGAGGGGGTTAGCGTACAAATGACAACTTTGGTAAACACAATATGTCCAACAAGTGGTCAGTTGTTGTCATCACCAACGTATTTGGAACGTCAATTTGTGTCAATTGGCAATCCACAACTCAAGCCTTATTGGAATGGTAGCATAACGTTATACCTGTTGTATTTTGGCAAGAACGACAATTACATCAATTTATCATATGCTCCTTCTTACTCGCGTCGCCCATTTGCTACCACGCTCTATATGAAAGATGGAATGGCTTACTCCCAACCACAGGAAATATCCGATGTGGTAAAGCACCAGATGAGCCTTACAGGAAGTTGGCATCCTTTCCCTTGGTTGGAACTGGCACCATACTTGGAGTATTACCACACATCGTATAGCACCTTACAGCAACACGTGTGCTTGCCTTACTTCCGGTATGGAGGAGGAATTACATTCCCATTGAAAAGCTGGAACCTTGGCATCTATGCCAACTCACCCACCAAAGAAGCCGAAGGAGATTTAATAGAACATGGGAGCGCACAATATGCCGCCAAATTACTTTATAAGTACAAAAAATGGTCATTTGGCATGGAATGGCATTACTCTGGTCATAACGAATATACATCAGGAAAGGTAAAGGATTTCAACTATAAAAAGACAACAGAATGGAAACCCTTGCATTCTCTGGTCTTGCTTACTGCCACATGTTACCTATCAAAGGGAAAGAAGAGTGAACATGATGACAAGTCACTTAATAACACCAACGAAGACTACGGATTGACTAAAGACAATTCTCCCAAGAAACCTCATTGACATCGAGGCGCAATCGGGCAGGATACAAACACGTTATTTGGAAAAAGGTGGGAAAACAAGAAGTCTCGCCCACTCTCTACCATAACCGGGAAGGGTGAGCGAGACCTCAAATATAGATAAAAGACTTTAGCAGCTTTTATGCGTCATGATGTCGAGCACCATGTCATCGGTAGGATTCATGGCCTCCTTGCCAATTGACGTGAGGTTGTGAATGCTCTTGTCAACGTCGTTGTCTACGATGCCCTCGGCAGCGGTTACCTGATGGCGCTGCATGGAGAGGAGGGCGGAGAGAAGCGCGGAAGAAACTCCCGAGCAAATCTTTATGCTGCACGATGGCTTCGCGCCGTCGCAAATCATGCCCGTGAGGTTGGCCACCATGTTTTGTATGGCCGCGCACACGCGTCCGTAATCGCCTCCCATGAGATAAACAATGCCACAACTCGCGCCCGTGCTCGCCACCACGCAGCCACAGAGTGCCGACAGCGTGCCAAGGCTCTGCTTGATATAGATGGCGGTAAGATGCGAGAGGGTTAGTGCGCGAACAAGCTCTTCCTCAGTGTTCTCGTTTTCCCTGGCAAACACCGCCACGGGATTGGTGGCGCAGATGCCCTGGTTGCCCGAGCCACTGTTGCTCATCACCGGAATCATGGCGCCACCCATGCGCGCGTCGCAGGCAAGCGCCGTCTCCGAGATGATATGCGAGAATATGGAGTCGCCAAAGATGCCGTGGCTCAGCGGGCGGTCGATGGTCTTGCCCAAGCAATGGCCATAGTTTCCCTTACGGCTTTCCTCCGCCGCGCGAATGTTGTAGTCGCGGGCCTCTTCCATGAAGGCTATCTCCTCAAGAGGAGTGGTCGTGACAAACTCCCACACCGTCTTCATGTCAAGGTCCACGCCCTTATGCTCCTCTGTGTCTTCGGTGCATTGACGCTTGTCGAGCAGCACCTTGCCATTACAGCACTCGTAAACGAAGTTGGTGTGGCTTCCGGCTATCACCGCCGTGGCGCTGTCGTCGCCAGCCGAACACGTGACCTCAATATACAGTTTCTCCGTTATGTTCTCCTTCAACTTGATGTCGATACGGTGAGGGTCAGCGATAAACGCCTTGCCCTCCTCAAGCTTCTCGGGCGTGAGATCCTTGATGACCTCAAGCTGATATTGGCTCTTGCCCACTATGGCTCCCAGCGCCACGGCAATTGGCAAGCCTATCATTCCCGTGCCGGGTATGCCTACGCCCATGGCGTTTTTCAGCATGTTGCCACTGAGCAACACCCGTATCTTCTCGGGGCGCCGGCCCATGTCCTCGGTGGCCCTTGCCGTGCAAAGCGCCACGGCCATTGGCTCCGTGCAGCCCACTGCCGGCACCACTTGCCGCTTGATAAGCGCGATGATTTGTTCACGTATGTCTTTGTCGAGCATGATTCAAGAGTAAAATTATTGATGTTTCCATATAGTCACAAGAAAGGCTTGACAGCCACGTTGACCGTCAAGCCTCCATCATATTAATGTTTGTAAGCGTCGAGACCCTTCTTGAGGAAGTCGAGATAAGCCGACACGTCCTCCTTGTAGGTAAACGACCCTGACAGCACGTTGCCGTTGTTGTCGAGCGTGACGTAGAAAGGCTGGGCGTTGGCCCCGAACTTATGGCTCTGCAAATAGCTCCACTTGTCGCCAACGGTGTGAAGCGTACGCTTCTGTCCATTAGGCATGGTCACCTCCATTGGTTGTGGCAACTTGGTCTTGTCGTCAACGTAGAGCGAGATGAGCACGTAGTCTTTCTCCAACTTGTCAGCCACTGACGGGTCAGTCCATACGGAAGCCTCCATCTTTCGGCAGTTGACGCAACCAAAGCCCGTGAAGTCGAGCATGACGGGCTTGCCCTGTGCCTTGGCCGCGGCCATGCCAGCCTCATAGTCAGTGTATTTGGCCTCAACCACATGGTTGTTGAGATTGAAGTCCTGGGTCGTGACAGGAGGCGCGAAAGCCGACACGGCCTTGCAAGGAGCGCCCCAAAGTCCGGGTACCATGTAGATGGCGAACGCCAACGAGCACAAGCCGAGCATGATGGCCGGAACGGGCATCGGCTTCTGCAAGTCGCCGCCGATGGCATCCTGCTGGAACTTGAGCCAACCCACGAGATAGGCGCCAAGAGCAATGAAAATTACAATCCAAAGGGAGAGGAACACCTCTCGGTCCATGATGTGCCAGCCATAGGCAAGGTCGGCCACGGAAAGGAACTTTAGCGAGAACGCCAGCTCCACGAAGCCCAGCACCACCTTTATCTGATCCATCCACGAGCCGCTGCGCGGACTCTTCTTCATGAGCGTGGGGAACATGGCGAACAAGGCGAATGGCACGGCAAGGGCAATGGCGAAGCCAAACATGCCGACGGCAGGGGCAAGCCAGTCGCCAGAGGTGACGGTCTGCACAAGCAAGAGGCCAATGATTGGCGCAGTGCACGAGAAGCTCACGAGCACGAGCGTGAAAGCCATGAGGAAGATGGAGATGAGACCCGTGGTGCTCGAGGCCTTGTTGTCTACCTTGTTTGCCCAACTGTCGGGGAGCTTAATCTCAAACCAGCCGAAGAAACTCACGGCGAAGACCACGAGCAAGAGGAACAGGAAGATGTTGAACACGGCGTTGGTAGACAACGCGTTGAGCGTGGACGGGCCAAAGATGGCGGTAACGCCGATGCCCAGCGCGAGATAGATGACGATGATAGAGACACCATAGATGACGGCATCGCGCACGCCACGCTTCTTGTTGTCCTTGGAACGCTTGAGGAAGAAGCTCACCGTCATTGGGATAATTGGCCAGATGCACGGCATGACCAAAGCCAGCAAGCCGCCGACTATGCCCATGAGGAATATATATAATAATGAGTGGTTGGCCAGGTCGTTGGTGCCGCCAAACTGTTGCAGCTGCTTTACTACTGGCTGCCAAAGGGCATTCTTGTCGCTCTGGGAAAGAGAGGCCGCGGCAGCGGCGTTGGCTGCGGCAAGAGAGTCGGCATTGACGGAATCGGCACCCTGGGCGCCAATGGCTGTAGCGGCAGCATCGTCGCCCACAGGCACGTCGGCGGCATCGGCCGCGGCGTCCTTGGCATCTTGCTTGGCGCCCTCGGCCACGGCAGGGCTCTTGCCACTCTTCTTTATGTCAACGCTCGTGGGAGGCATGCAGTTTTGGTCGTTGCAAGCGCCATACTCAAGGTAAGCGTCGATGTGATAGTTGGGCTTGGTGAACTTCACCTTTTGCACGAACTCCACGCTGCCCTCGAAATAGCGAAGGTTCATCTCGAAGAGCGGGTCAAACTTCTTTATCTCGTGGCCACGAGGCTGCAACTTGCCCACAAGCTGCACGCCATCGAGCTTGTTGACATTGAACGTGGCAGAGGTTGGGCCGTCACCGCCCAAGCCCGTGCTATATACATGCCAGCCGCTACTGATTTTTCCCGTGAAAACGATTTCGCCCTCAGCGCTGTTGTTAGTCTTCAACGTAGTGGAAAACTTCACGGGATCCAGCATTTGGGCATTGGCCATGATGCCTACAAGCATCAACAGGGCCAGTGTCAATAGTTTTTTCATTGATTGTATGGTATTCTTTTTGTTGTTTTATCTTTAATACGTCAATGTATGCGAAAGGGGCATCAAAAAGCATGATTATTCATGTTTTTTAACCCTACAAGACTCCTATCCAGCGCAATATGTCGTTCAAGTTGGCCACGACCATCAACAAGACGAGCACCGTGATGCCGACATACTCCGCCTTGATGAGGAAATTCTCTGATGGCTTGCGGCGAGTGATCATCTCATAGAGCAGGAACAGCACATGGCCGCCATCGAGGGCGGGAATAGGTAGGATGTTCATGAAAGCGAGAATGATGCTGAGGAACGCGGTCATCATCCAGAAGGCGTGCCAATCCCATGTCTGCGGGAACAAGGATCCTATGGCCCCGAAGCCTCCAAGACTCTTGGCGCCATCGGCGGTGAACACGTATTTCATGTCGCTGACATAACCCGACAACACGTCCCATCCATATTTCACGCCCGCAGGGAAGCTCGACAAGAAGCTGTAGCTGACGTGGGTAATCTTGTCCCTGTACATATACTCCGGCCCGCCTACCGCAAAGCCGAGCTTAGCGTCGGGTGTGAGCACGGCCATGACCGTGTCGCGCTTGGCGTTGGCCTTCTCTATCACGAGCGAGACCGTGCGAAGGCGCAAGCTGTCCTTATGGGTGTTGACAGCTGCAAGCTGGTCGCTTATCACGCCCACTGCCTCGGTGAACTCATTGTAAGAGTCGATAGCCTTGCCGTTGACGGCGAGAATCTTGTCGCCCTTGCGCATGCCGGCCTTCCAAGCCGGAGACGCCACCGAGTCGTTGTCGGACACCGGTACTGACCGGAACACGGTATCGGCGACCGCGGGAACGAAAGGACGCACAAACTGTGGGGTCACCTTCAGCATGTCGAGCAAGTTGAGATTGCCCGGAAGGTTTATACGCACCTTCTTGCCGTCGCGCAGCACGTCGCAATACTGTGCCTCGGATATGTCGCGGAACACGTCGCCGCCAAAGTCCTTGAACGGGCGGATGTCGGTGCCAAGAAGGATGTCGTGGTCCTTGAAGCCATACGACTTGGCTTCCTTGTTGAACTTCATTCCCTGCGACATGTCTGCCACGCGAACGTAACTCTCGCCCCAATGAAACATTATCATAGAATAGATAAAGAGGGCGAGGATGAAATTCACCGTCACGCCGCCAACCATGATAATGAGGCGTTGCCACGCCGGCTTCACGCGAAACTCCCATGGCTCCGGGTCACGCTTCATCTGCTCGGTGTCCATGCTCTCGTCTATCATGCCGGCAATCTTGCAGTAGCCGCCCAATGGCAACCACCCCATGCCATACTCGGTGTCTGACTTGCGAGGCTTGAAACTGAAGAGCTTGCCGCTCCACTTGCCCAAGCTGACATCAAAGAAGATGAAGAACTTCTCCACCCTCACGCCGAAGAGCTTCGCGGCTACCATGTGGCCTCCCTCGTGAAGGAGTACGAGGAGAGAGATGGCGAGGATGAACTGTAATAGCTTTATGAGGAAAACTTCCATTTGTTTTTATAATTAATGTATTAAGCCTTCAGCAGCGAGGCGGCTATCTGGCGTGCCTCGGCGTCGGTTTGGAAATAAGTATCGAGATTCGGGGTCTTGTCGAACGAGGCTTGCCGCATGGTGCGCTCTATGACCTCTGCCATGCCAAGGAACGAGCACTCGCCACGGCGGAAGGCGGCGTTGGCCACCTCGTTGGCGGCATTCAAGATGCACGGCATGTTGCCTCCCTCGCCGAGGGCCTCGTAAGCCAAGCGGAGGCACGGGAACTTCTGCACGTCGGGCTTGAAGAACTCAAGCTTCCGCGTGCTGAAAAGGTCGAGGCGGTCGCCATTCAGCGGAAGGCGTTTAGGGAAAGAGAAGGCATACTGTATGGGAAGCCGCATGTCTGGAACGCCGAGCTGCGCCTTCACCACTCCATCCTTGAACTGCACCCCACTGTGGACAACGCTCTGCGGATGCACCAGCACCTCTATCTTCTCGGCTGGCACGCCAAAGAGCCATTTCGCCTCCATGACCTCAAAGCCCTTGTTCATGAGCGACGCGGAGTCGATGGTAATCTTCGCGCCCATCTTCCATGTTGGATGGCGAAGGGCGTCGGCTGCCGTCACCGTGAGAAGCTGCTCGTGGGTGAAGTTGCGGAAAGGCCCTCCTGAGCAGGTGAGGAGAATCTTGTCGACCTCGTTCATCTCCTCGCCGACAAGACACTGGAATATGGCCGAGTGTTCCGAGTCGACAGGCAATAGGTCAACGTGATACTTGCTCACGAGGTCGAGAATCAGCTCGCCTGCCACGACCAGCGTCTCCTTGTTGGCAAGGCAAATCTTCTTGCGGGCCTTGATGGCACGAATGGTGGGCTCCAGTCCGGCGAAACCCACGAGAGCCGCGAGCACCATGTCAACGGGCCCGGCCTCAACTATCTCGCACAAAGCCTTGTGGCCGGCATAAACCTTCACGTCGGTGTCGGCGAGCTTGGCTTTCAGCTCCTCGTAGCGAGCCTCGTTGGCTATCACCACCGCGGCTGGATTGAACTCACGGGCTTGCTCGGCAAGTTTCTCCACGCTGTCGTTGGCAGTCAACGCGTAAGCCTCGTAAAGGTCAGGGTGCTGCCTTATGACATCAAGGGCTTGCGTGCCTATTGAACCCGTGGAGCCAAGTATGCAAATTTGTTTCTTCATCTAAACGTTTTCTACTATGATAATAATCCATCACGCGGACTGTCGCTACAGTTGCAACAGTCCTTCGGGAATGTCTACGGTGATGGTCAGGTTTTTCTTGTCTATGGCCTTTACCAGCTCATGGCTTGCCGGGATAAGCATCTCGCCATTCGCCGTGTCTACTACAAAAAGCGGATTGGCTGTGGAATCGTCGATGGCCGTCACCTCGCCTACCACGGCGCCCGTGGCCGCGTCGACGAGCCTGAAGCCAGACAGCTCCGCCTTTGACACGGTATCGGCGTCATCGTCGGAAGCAGCGCGCGGAAAGTAGACGTCGCACCCCGCGAGGTCGGCGGCTTGCTCAAGGGTGTCGACACCCTCAAACTTCACCAACGCCACGACATCGGAACTGAAACGGTATTCCTCGAAGAAAAACGGCACCAGCAATCCGTCAATCATGACGAACATGAAATCGGCCTCCTGGCGGTCGAACACGTCGTCGTCGAAAGAGAAGGCTATCTCCCCCTTCACTCCATGAGGCTTGCCGAGGCAGCCTATGCGATATACGTCACTTAGCTTAATCATCTACACGCTGGATATTTGCCCCGAGGCCGTTAAGACGCTTTTCTATGTCCTCATAGCCACGGTCTATCTGCCCTATGTTCTCTATGCGGCTGGTGCCATTGGCGCTCATGGCCGCTATAAGCAGCGCTATGCCGGCCCGGATGTCGGGGCTCGACATGCGCCCGGCGCGAAGCTGTATGCGGTGGTCTTGACCCACCACCACGGCGCGGTGAGGATCGCACAGTATGATTTGTGCGCCCATGTCGATGAGCTTGTCTACAAAGAAGAGCCGGCTCTCAAACATCTTCTGGTGTATGAGCACCGTGCCACGCGCCTGCGTCGCCACGACGAGCAACACGGAAAGCAGGTCGGGCGTGAGTCCTGGCCATGGCGCGTCGGCAAGGGTCATTATCGTGCCGTCGATAAAAGAGTCGACGACATAATGGGCCTGGTGAGGAACGACCAAGTCGTCGCCCTCAGCCTTGAGTTTCACTCCCAATCGGCGGAAAGCGTCTGGTATGGGGCCGAGGTTTCTAAGCGACACGTCTTTTATGCGTATGCCATTTCCCACCATCGCGGCCATGCCTATGAAAGACCCCACCTCTATCATGTCGGGAAGCACACGGTGAGTGGCCCCATGCAGATGGTCAACGCCCACGATGGTTATGAGGTTGCTGGCTATGCCAGAGATGTTGGCTCCCATGTGGTTGAGCAGGTGGCAGAGCTGCTGTATATAAGGTTCGCACGCCGCGTGATATATCGTGGTCGTGCCTTTCGCCATGACAGCCGCCATTATGATGTTGGCCGTGCCGGTGACCGAAGCCTCGTCGAGGAGCATGTAGGTGCCCTTTAGGCGGTAGCCATGAATCTGGTAGACGTTGCGAGTCTCGTCAAACACGAACTTGGCGCCGAGGTTCTTGAACCCGAGGAAATGGGTGTCAAGGCGACGGCGCCCTATCTTGTCGCCACCGGGCTTGGCCACGGTAGCCTTGCCGAAACGACCGAGCAGCGGCCCGTACATCAGCACCGAGCCACGCAGACGAGAGCATTTCTTCACGAACTCCACGCTATCGAGGAAGTCCAGGTTCACGTCATCGGCCTGGAACGTGTAGTCGTGACGGTCGTTGCGCGTCACCTTCACGCCCACGTCCTGCAACAACTTTATGAGGTTGTTCACGTCCAGGATGTCTGGCACGTTGGTTATGCGCACTGGCTCAGAGGTGAGCAGCGAGGCGCATATCACCTCCAGCGCCTCGTTTTTGGCGCCTTGCGGTGTGATGGCTCCCTCCAGTTGATGTCCACCTTCTATTATGAATGACTCCATAAGTCCTGTTTATTTTTTCTTGCGTTTCTTGCCATTGTTGGTTGGCGCCAAGGCCCGCATGTCCACTCGCTCAAACTTGAAATGGTCAAGGTCGAGCTGTATCTTCCCGTCGGTGAAGTTGGCAAGGTCGCTCGCCACCTTCTCGTCGTCGCAAAGCCCATGTCCCCATTGCACGAGATCACGCTTCATCTGGTTGGCCGTGAGCGCCATCAGCTGGTCGCGCTCCTCGCCTGGCTCCATGGTCTTCAGCTTGCCGAGAAGCTCAAAGACCAGCTTGCCATAGTGGCGCACCGGTATCGTGCCCGTCTCATGCTTGAGCGGTTGTGGCTTCTCGCTTATCACCTTTGCCTTGGATATGTCGACGGGCCAGTCTATGTCGAGCTTGAAGTCGCTTATCAACGCGAGCTGGTTCCAAAGCTTCTGCTTATAGTTGTCGGTCTGCGTCAGCTGTGGGTTCATCTGCTCCATGGTGTCTATTATGGCGTAAGCGCAGCGCAGGCGCGCGTCACGGTCGGGCAGGGTCATGCAATAGTTGACCATTTTCTGTATCTCGCGCCCATATTCCGGCAACACGAGTTTCTCACGCTGGGTGTTATAGTCTAAACCTTGGATGTTCATCAAACGAAATTATGGATTATGTGTTTAAAGGAGCTTGCGAGGCAGCTTTGCCACGAAATTCTTCAAGTAGAAAGGCACGAAGTAGGCCACGTCCTCAAACTTCTGCTCCGCCATGCGCTTCTCGGCCAGCGGCATCATGTTCTTTGCCAATGGCTCAATGCCCTCGATGAATCGGGCGTTGGGGTGCGTTATCACCTCCTTGCACTTGCTGGCTCCGTCGCCGAAGAAATACACGGGGCCCTTGTCGAGCCACTCCTTATACGTGTCGGCTTCCACCACGTCGGCGTGGATGGGGCGCACCTCGTGCAGCGAGCGGTCGAAGAGTTGGGCATACACTTCCATGCGTCGGGCGTCGAGCATCGGGCAGAGCAAAGCGTTCTCCTCCTCCACCATCTCACGCAAGAGCACGGGCACACAGAGAATCTCGAGTGTGGGCACGCCCAAGAGCTTGAGGCCACGGCCATAGCAAATGCCCTTAGCCATGCTCACGCCAATGCGCAAGCCGGTGTAACTGCCCGGGCCACAACTCACGGCAACGGCATCGAACGGGATGGCATGGTTGTCGGTAAACGACAACGCCTCGTCAACAAAAGAGCCTAAACGCTCAGCATGGTTGGGTCCAGAGTGATCCTCCTTCTCAAAAATGCAAGCACCGTCCTGGCTTACAGCCACAGAACAAACATTCGTGCTTGTCTCAATATTCAATATACAAGACATACTTATACGCGTATTATGTCGATAATATTCTTAATAAAGTGCAAATTTACTCCTTTTTCCATCCAATTTTGTACTTTTGCAGAAATTTAACGCACAAATAAATATGATACTCTCTATGACGGGCTACGGCAAGTCCGTAGTGGTTTACAAAGACAAGAAAATCAACGTTGAGATAAAGTCTCTCAACAGCAAGGCCCTTGACCTCTCAGCGCGTGTCGCTCCTCTTTATCGCGAGAAGGAGATGGAGATAAGGCAGTATATCGCGAAAAAGCTCTCACGCGGCAAGGTCGACTTCGCTCTCTGGACGGAGAAAGACACCGTGGTAGATGCCACGCCTGTCAACGCGGCCCTCGTGGAGGACTACTACAAGCAGCTGAAAGCCATTTCCGAAAAGGTGGGCATACCTGAGCCAGCCGACTGGTTCAGCACGCTGACCCGCATGCCCGACGTGCTCACCAGGACCAATGTCGAAGAACTGAGCGACGAGGAATGGGAAGTGGTGAAAGGAGCGATAAAGCAGGCCGTAGACAACCTCGTGGCTTTCCGCAAGCAGGAAGGCGCCGCGCTGGAGAAGAAGTTCCACGAGAAGGTGGACAACATAGAGAAGCTGCTCCACTGCATTGAGCCTTACGAGAAGAGCCGCGTGCCGAAAATAAAGGAGACCATAATAAAAGGCCTGGAGCAAATCCCGGAAGTGCAATACGACAAGAACCGCCTTGAGCAAGAGCTTATCTATTATATCGAGAAACTCGACATCAGCGAGGAGAAGCAGCGCCTTGCCAACCACCTGAAATATTTCCGCGAGACCATGGCCGAAGAGCAACCCAACGGCAAGAAGCTCGGGTTCATAGCGCAAGAGATGGGTCGCGAGATCAACACCACAGGCTCGAAGAGCAACCAGGCCGAGATGCAAAACATCGTGGTGAAGATGAAGGACGAGCTGGAGCAGATAAAGGAGCAAGTGCTCAACGCATTGTAAACTTATTGTTTAACGTCTTTAATCACAAGAATTGACATGACTGGCAAGCTGATAATCTTTTCCGCCCCGAGCGGGTCTGGAAAGAGCACCATCGTGCAGTGGCTGATGAGCGAGCACCCCGAGCTGAACCTCGCCTTTTCCATCAGCGCTACCACGCGCGCCCCACGCGGCACCGAGAAGAACGGGGTTGAGTATCTGTTCCTCACGCCTGAGGAATTCAAGGACAAGATAAGCCACGACGAGTTCCTGGAATACGAGGAGGTTTACGCCAATCGCTTCTATGGCACGCTGAAGTCGCAGGTGGAGAGCCAGACCGAGAAGGGCGAGAACGTGGTGTTCGACGTTGACGTGAAAGGCGGATGCAACATCAAGAAGCATTATGGCACGCGGGCGTTGAGCATCTTCGTACAGCCGCCATCGATAGAGGAGCTCAGGCGGAGGCTCGTGCATCGCGCCACCGACGCACCGGAGGTGATAGAGCAGCGATTGGCAAAGGCCGCTTACGAACTGACATTCGCCAAGGAGTTTGACCACATTGTTGTCAACGACGACTTGGAGAAGGCAAAGCAAGACACTTACCGCCTCGTCAGCGACTTCCTTAAAGCTTAACCCGACGATGACCATAAGCCAGCCGCGCCGCATAGGCATCTTCGGGGGCAGTTTCAACCCCATACACGTGGGACACATAGGCCTGGCGAGGCAAATCCTCGGCCTCGCCCACCTCGACGAGGTTTGGTTCTTGGTGTCGCCGCTGAACCCTTTCAAGAAGGCGGCGACCGACCTTCTCGACGATGACAAGCGGCTCGCCATCACACGTATAGCCCTCAAGGGGGAGAGGGGGCTCATGGCTTCCGACTACGAGTTCCGCCTGCCCAAGCCTTCTTACACCTGGAACACGCTGCAACATCTCAAGGCTGACCATCCCGACTGTCAATTCACACTCATCATAGGGGCTGACAACTGGCTCTCGTTCAGCCGTTGGGCAAGACCCGACTATATTCTTTCAAATTGCGACATCGCCGTCTACGCGCGACCAGATTGCGACATCGACACGGCCACGCTGCCCCACAACGTGCGGCTATACGATACCAAGCTATACGAAATAAGCAGCACCAAGATAAGGGATAACGTCAAACGAGGCTTGCCCATCACGGGCATGGTGCCAAGCCGCGTGGAAGGCATGGTAAAGGAAGCTTATGGCGCATAGGGATTTTTTCAGGGGCTTCCGGAATTTAGAGTGATGCCTTGTGTATCAAAATATTTTACAAATGGTCGTCTGAGAATCGTTTTTTTTCAACCAAGCAGTCTCTTGGCTGGAAATGACGCGATTATGGGTCGTTTTGGTAAATAGCTGATTATCAATAGATTACATTTTTAGCGGTTTCGTAGTGTCGCAAATTCGCTAAAATGGCATCGCCGTTACAGTGCAATCGCGTTGCCGTTACAGTGAAACGGCGATGCGATTACGGTGTAACGGCGATGCGATTACGGTGTAACGGCAACGGTTTTTCAGAAAAATGCCGCCGACGGTGCTGCCGGGGGGCACCTCGAAGCCGTTTTTCCGCTCTATTTGCCCCTGTTTTCAAGTGTTAAATTTCGGCAATAATATTTTACATTTTATCTCGCTGACGCTTTGCATGACGCGGGTAGTGGCCGCGCTGTTTCGTCTGCTTTGCAGGGTGCGGCCCCTGCAAAGCACTACGGTAATGCCTAATTCCGGAAAAACCTAAAATAATGGTCAAAGACCATAACTGTTTGGACATATTTTTGTAACTTTACGGCAAATATAATGTTTGTGCCATGTTAGAGCCGAAAAGAGTACCATATGGAGTGTCTGACTTTGAAAGGGTAATACGTGGGAATCAGTATTACGTAGACAAGACCATGTATATCCCGTTGTTGGAGAATCAACCCGACAACCTGATATTCATTCGTCCTCGCCGTTTTGGCAAGAGCCTGTTTCTCAGCATGCTCGAGACTTACTACGACTGCAAGAAGAAGGACCAGTTCCAAGAGATTTTCGGGGAGCTGTGGATTGGCAGCCACCCCACTCCACTTCAAGGACAGTTTCAAGTGCTTACGCTCGACTTCTCACAAGTGGGAGGTAATATCAACAACCTTGAAGAGCGTTTCAACTCATATTGCGGCATTTGCTTCGACAGTTTTGTCAATAGATACGCAGAGTCATACAAAGACATTATTGAAAAGGGCGTGTATGAGACGAAAGTAGCGTCTGAAAAGCTTGCCATGATTCAAAAGTGCGCAAAGGAAAACGGATACAAACTCTATCTCATCATCGACGAATACGACAACTTCACCAATACGGTGCTCAATGAGCAAGGCGAAGAAGTGTACCACGCCATGACCCATGCCAGCGGCTTCTACCGAGATTACTTCAAGAAGTTCAAGGGCTCGTTCACCAAGATATTCATGATGGGCGTCAGCCCTGTAACACTCGACGACGTGACAAGCGGCTTCAACATCGGCTGGCATATATCAACCAAACCTGAGTTTGACAAGATGCTGGGCTTCAGCACAGAAGATGTACGAGCCATGTTTACCCGTTATCGTGATGCGGGACAAATACCGGCAGATAGCGATATCGAGGCAATGATAGAAGAGATTAAGCCGTGGTATG
>ERZ1023843.63-NODE-63-length-20453-cov-11.219678_pt1 | contig 20453 bp, 21 predicted proteins | sample MGYA00380384_ERZ1023843 | MGnify/ENA primary metagenome ERZ1023843 (study PRJEB33179, sample SAMN07448989) | human gut metagenome | biome: Human-gut; feature: Human associated habitat; material: Faeces | host: Homo sapiens | place: India: Bhopal | collected...
AGCCTTATGTCTCTTACAAGCAGGGCGGGCAGCCCTGCCTCAGCTTATGTAAAAAACACGGCGCCAGCCTTATGTTACTTATGTAGCTTATGTACTTATGTATTCCGCGGTAAGCGGCACAAGGGCGAACAGCCCTTAAAAGAGCAAAACAAGGTTCGTCTTTTGCCAATGGTTATAGCATTTCAAAGTATGAAATACGTGTTTGGCGTGACGAAATCACCTTTTAGGGTTCCAATTCATTACGTGCATGTTATTGTCAAAGCGTCCCCACATCACGGGGTGCTGCTTGCCCTTGGTAGCCTTGGCCACGTTGACAGCCACAAAGTCGAAGAGTTCTTTCGCCTCCACAATGCGGTTGCGGTTATTGTCGGCTCCGCCTTTCAAGCCGCGCAGCAGGTAGCGTGTAAACTGCCCGTTGCGTCCGTATGGATTTTCGCGCGAGGTTTCGTTGGTGCGTGACGAGAGAAACAGCATCACCCCCTCTGTTTTGTCAAACGAACTTTGTGCGGAAGTGGCAGCGTTGCTGTCGTGGCGTAAGCCGCCGGCATAGCAGGCATCAATAAACAGCAGTTTGTTGTTGGCACGGCAACCTTTAATGATTTTGGCTATCTCGCCATAACTGATGCAGGTAGACGCCCCTCGTGTGTCGTAGGCGCACAATCCGCCTTTGCTGCCGTGTCCGCTGAAGAAGAACACCACCACGTCGTCGGCCTCCGCTTGTGCAAAGACATTTTTCAGCGTCGTGCAGATGCTCTGCCGTGTGGCATTTTTCCCCGTCAGCAGTGTGACGTGCGTTGTGTGTGTGCGGTAGAGCGCCGCCATGTCGGTTGCATCATTCTCGGTTTGCCGCAAGGGATTGATGTATTGGTATTTGGCTATGCCCACCGACACCACGTAGATGGTGCGGGCAGGTAGCAGGTGGGGGAGCATTATGCAGAGTAAAAGTAGCAGTTGGCGCATGGTGAGGTGAAGGTGGTAGTTGTGGGGTATGACTTTTGTGGTATATGTCTTTGTTGTAAATACCTTTGTTGTAAATGTCGCCACAGGCGGTATCAATTTATTGCTCGAAGCATAAACACGACATCGTCGGCTTCTCCCGTCGCCTCCTTTTGTCGCGCTTTTGCTTCAGGCTCTTTTCTTTTTAACAAGGATCTTACAACTGGGAGAGGACGAGGCGGAGCCCGAGGTGGCTGCCGCGGTAGCCGGACGAGTAGCCGTCACGGCGAGACGAGCGGCAGATCCTGGCGAGGTCGTAACAGCTGCCACCGCGAAACACGTGGCTAGCCCCACTGTTAGGCCCAGTTGGGTCGTTTTGCGAGTAAGAACTGTATGAGCCGTACCAATCGCTGCACCATTCCCACACATTGCCGCTCATGTCGTACAGGCCGAGTTCGTTGGCTTGCTTGGTGCCAATGGGGTTGGGGCGTTTATAACTGTTGTCGATGTACCATGCCACGTCGCTAATGTAGTTACTACCGCTGTATTTGTAGTGGCGGCTGTTGTTTCCGCCACGTGCGGCAAACTCCCATTCGGCTTCGGTAGGCAGGCGGAAGTTACGCCCCGTGTAGTTGTTGAGGCGGTTGATAAAGGTTTGGCAGTCGTTCCAACTCACGCGTTCGACAGGTTGATCGTCGCCTTTGAATTCAGACGGATTGCTGCCCATGACGGCCTGCCATAGGGCTTGCGTCACCTCGTATTTGCAGATGTAATAACTGCTGAGGGTGACGTTGTGGGTGGGCTTTTCGTCAGACTCAGCATCACAGCCTTGTTCGCTTGTGCCGCCCATGGTGAAAGTACCGCCCGACACATATACCATGTTGTTGATGAGCTTGTTAAGCTCGGCCGACAAACTGACAGTGCTGCTTGTGCTGCTTGAATGATGTGTGCTGTTGCGTCGTGGTGCAGGTTTGGCCTTCGGTTTGGCTTTTGGCTTTGCCGCAGGTTTAGGTTTCGTCACAGCCGGTTTCGGCTTGTGGCGCGTAATGGTGCTCTGTGCTGCCATGCCAATGGGGCAAAGCATGAGGAGCAGGGTGAGAATGATGTGTTTTGGGTTCATGATGTGTGTGTGTGATCTATTATAACTGGGAGAGGACGAGGCGGAGACCGAGGTCGTAGTGGGTGTAGTTGGGCGAGTAGTAGTAACGGATCGACGAGCGGCAGAGCCAGGCGTAGAAGTTCCAGCCGCCACCGCGATTCACGCGGTAAGACCCACTGTTAGGCCCAGTTGGGTCGTTTTGCGAGTAAAAACTGTATGAGCCGTACCAGTCGCTGCACCATTCCCACACATTGCCACTCATGTCGTACAAGCCGAGTTCGTTGGCTTGCTTGGTGCCCACAGGGTGGGTACGGTTGCCGCTGTTGTCGTCATACCATCCCACGTCGCTAATGTAGTTGCTTCCGCTGTATTTATAGTGACGGCTGTAGTTGCCGCCGCGTGCGGCAAACTCCCATTCGGCCTCGGTGGGCAGGCGGAAGTTGCGGCCCGTGTAACTGTTGAGGCGGTTGATAAAGGTTTGGCAGTCGTTCCAACTCACGTATTCGACAGGCAAGTTGTCGCCTTTGAAAAAGGATGGATTGCTGCCCATGACGGCTCGCCATAGGGCTTGCGTCACCTCGTATTTGCAGATATAGTAGCTGCTGAGGGTGACGCTGTGGGGGGGCTTTTCGTTGTCATATGCTTCACTTCCTTGCTCGCTTGTGGCGCCCATGGTGAATGTACCGCCCGACACATACACCATGTTGTTGATGAGCTTGTTGAGCTCGGCCGACAAACTGACCGTGCTGCCCGAGTGGCTTGTGCTATTGCGCCGTGGTGCAGGTTTGTGTTTGGCCTTCGGCTTTGCCGCAGGTTTCGGTTTCGTTACAGCCGGTTTCGGCTTGTGGCGTGTAATGGTGCTCTGTGCTGCCATACCAATGGGGCAAAGCATGATGAGCAGGGTGAGTATGATGTGTTTAGTGGGCATGACAAGTGTGAGTTTGATCTATTATAAATGGGAGAGGGCGAGGCGGAGGCCGAAGTTGGAATCGCGGTCGATGGGCGGGAAGTAGCCACGGGTTGATGAGCGGCAACCCCAATCTTGGTTGGTCCAGCTGCCACCGCGAAGCACGCGGTAAGACCCATTGTTAGGCCCTGTAGGGTCGGTTTGTGAATAAGAATTGTATGTACCTTCCCAGTCGTTGCACCATTCCCACACATTGCCGCTCATGTCGAAAAGGCCGAGTTCGTTGGCTTGCTTGGTGCCGACGGAATGGGTGCGAGTGCCGCTGTTTTCGCCATACCATGCCACGTAACCAATGTGGTTGCTTCCGCTGTATTTGTGGTGACGGCTGTAGTTGCCACCGCGTGCGGCAAACTCCCATTCTGCTTCGGTGGGCAGGCGGAAGTTACGCCCCGTATAGCTGTTGAGACGGTTGATAAAGGTTTGGCAGTCGAACCAATTCACGCATTCGACTGGCAGATTGTCGCCTTTAAATTCAGACGGATTACTGCCCATGACGGCTCGCCATAGGGCTTGCGTTACTTCGTACTTGCAGATATAGTAGCTGCTGAGGGTGACGCTGTGGGTCGGCTTCTCGTCAGGATCGTCATCACTTTCTTGCTCACTTGTAGCCCCCATGGTGAAAGTGCCACCCGATACATACACCATGTTGTTGATGAGCTTGTTGAGTTCGGCCGACAAACTGACTGTGCTGCTTGTGCTGCTTGAATGATGTGTGCTATTGCGCCGTGGTGCAGGTTTGGGCTTGGTCTTTGGCTTTGCCGCAGGTTTATGTTTCGTTACAGCCGGTTTCGGCTTGTGGCGTGTAATGGTGCTCTGTGCTGCCATGCCAATGGGGCAAAGCATGATGAGCAGGGTGAGTATGATGTGTTTGGGGCTCATGATGTGTGCGAGTTTGATCTATTATAAATGGGAGAGGACGAGGCGGAACCCGAGGTCGCGGTAGCGGTCGCCGGGCGTGCGGCAGCCACGGTACGACGAGCGGCAGCCCCCGGCAATGATGTACCAGCCGCCACCGCGTAACACGCGGTTAGACCCACTGTTAGGCCCAGTTGGGTCGTTTTGCGAGTAAGAACTGTATGAGCCGTACCAATCGCTGCACCATTCCCACACATTGCCGCTCATGTCGTAAAGGCCGAGTTCGTTGGCCTGCTTGGTGCCCACAGGGTGGGTACGGTTGCCGCTGTTGCCGTCATACCATGCCACATCGCTAATGTAGTTGCTGCCGCTGTATTTGTAGTGGCGGCTGTAGTTGCCGCCACGTGCGGCAAACTCCCATTCGGCCTCGGTGGGCAGACGGAAGTTACGGCCTGTATAGCTGTTGAGGCGGTTGATAAAAGTTTGGCAGTCGTCCCAGCTCACGTATTCAACAGGCAAGTTGTCGTCTTTGAAGTTTGATGGATTGCTGCCCATGACGGCGCGCCAAAGGGCTTGTGTTACCTCATACTTGCAAATATAGTAGCTGCTGAGGGTGACGCTGTGGGTAGGCTTTTCATAAGACTCAGCCTCACTGCCTTGCTCACTTGTAGCGCCCATGGTGAAAGTGCCACCTGGCACATACACCATGTTGTTAATGAGCTTGTTGAGCTCGGCTGACAAACTGTTTGTGCTACTTATGCTGCTTGTGCTACTAGTGCTGTTTGGGCCGCTTGTGCTGCTTGTGCTGCCCGAGTGATGTGTGCTATTGCGCCGTGGTGCAGGTTTGTGTTTGGCCTTCGGTTTAGCCGCAGGTTTAGGTTTCGTTACAGCCGGTTTCGGCTTGTGGCGTGTAATGGTGCTCTGTGCTGTCATACCAATGGGGCAAAGCATGATGAGCAGGGTGAGTATGATGTGCTTAGGGTTCATGATGTGTGCGAGTTTGACCTATTATAAATGGGAGAGGGCGAGGCGGAGGCCGAGGAAGCAGTCGCCGCTTCCGGGCGCGCGGTGGATACGGAAAGACGAGCGGCAGCCCTTGGCGTGGTGGAACCAGCAGCCACCGCGAAACACGCGGCCAGTCCCACTGGTTGTCCCAGTCGGGTTGTTCTGCGAATAAGAACTGTATGAACCGTACCTGTCGCTGCACCATTCATATACATTACCGCTCATGTCGTACAGACCGAGTTCGTTGGCTTGTTTGGTGCCAATGGGGTGGGTGCGATTGTCACTGTTTCTGTAGTACCATGCCACGTCGCCAATGTAGTTGCTGCCGCTATATTTGTAACGGCGGCTGTGGTTGCCACCACGTGCGGCAAACTCCCATTCGGCCTCGGTGGGCAGGCGGAAGTTGCGGCCCGTATAGCTGTTGAGGCGGTTAATAAAGATTTGGCAGTCGTTCCAGCTCACTTGTTCAACGGGAAGATTGTCGCCTTTGAATCTTGATGGATTGCTGCCCATGACGGCCCGCCATAGGGCTTGCGTTACCTCATACTTGCAGATATAGTAGCTGCTGAGGGTGACGCTGTGGGTAGGCTTTTCGTCGCCATCAGCATCACTGCCTTGCTCGCTTGTAGCCCCCATGGTGAAAGTGCCACCCGATACATACACCATATTGTTAATGAGCTTTTTGATTTCTGCAGACAAGCCAGTAGTGCTGCTATTGCGTTGTGGTGCGGGTTTAGCCTTCGGCTTAGCCGCAGGCTTGGGTTTCGTTACAGCCGGTTTCGGCTTGTGGCGCGTAATGGTGCTCTGTGCTGCCATGCCAATGGGGCAAAGCATGAGGAGCAGGGTGAGTATGATGTGCTTAGATGTCATGATATGTGTGAGTTATGCGTCGGCGGAATTAGTAAACAAGTTGTTAACCCGTTAACAAAGAACTCCGCCAGCGCGTTACTTAATCGGCACGCCGCAATTAGGGCAATACTTTTTGCCGCTTAGCACAGAGTAGGGGACGAAGCCAAGAAATTTGTGGCAGTGCGGGCAAACGTAGGTGGTTTGCATCTGTGCGTTGAGGGTGGCCAAAGCGACGGTCTTCTTTTCGAGCACCTTTTCGCCAGCAAAGATGGCAATGGCCATGACAGCCAGCAGCACAATGCACGACACCAGCCAGTTTTGACCCACCATCTGTGTGACGAGCATGGTCAGTATGGGGGTGAGCATACGAATGGAGTTGACCAACATGGAGTAGCGGTCCCACTTGCGCTTTTGCTTGTCGTAGTCGTTCCACACCTGTTGCAGGTTGATGCGCGAGGCATCGGTAAGCAGTTGTTTGACCGAGGTCTTGAAAGAGCCTAAAAATAAAGGCGTGTCAGCCTTGATGGTTTTGCGCATGATGCGCAGGCCAAACACAAAGACCCCCTTGGCCGAGTCGTGGTCTTCAATCACATACGAGTCGGCCGAGGTGCGCGTAAGTGTGGCGTGCTGCGGGTCGATGCTGGCGTCGGACAGGTGTAGCGGTTGTTGTCCCATGCGGCCAATAATGATGCTTTCGCCTATTTCCATAAAGTATTGTCTTCGTAAAGTCGTTTGATAGTTTTAAGCGCCTCTTTCGACATGGGCAGGGCAAAGTTACCCTCATGCTCAAAGTCGGAGAGCACCAACTTATGGTTGGTAAGGTTAACTTGCACAATCATGTCGGCATTGACAATGTAGCGTTTGCCAATGCGCAGGAAGGTTGGTGCCGTTTCGGCAGCCTGCTTGTGCAGCATCTCCTCAACGGTGGTGAGGCCAACGGGCAGCATAACCTTCTGTTTGTTGGGAAACACCCCATAGCAGTAGTTGCCATAAGCCTCGTAGAACATGGCCTTGGCCAAGGGCACGCGCAATAGTTCTGTGCGGCGGTTGAATATGGTGTATTTCATGTGAGTCGGCATTGTTCTGTATTTATGCACAAAATTACCAAAAAGATAACAACTAATGCGCCATTAAATGGCATTTTGTGACGTACCTTGCCATTTATTGAGCACATCAACCACTTGTTGCGCCTCATCGGCAGAGACCACCGGACTCATAGGGATAGAAAGTTCCTCGGCATGAATGCGCTCCGTTACATGCATAGACAGCGCGTCTCCCCATGCCTCAGACTAGGATTGCGGCTTCTGCGCGTGTATAGGGCATATAATGAGCGTTTGCACACCCTGTTGCGCAAGAAACGTTTGCAACTGGTTGCGCTCCTTGCAGAATATGGGAAACTGGTGGTACACATTGTGGGCATCGGGCAGACGCTCGGGCAGCGTGATGAGCGGATTGCTGATGTGGCCGTAGTAAAAGTCGGCCAACTGCTGGCGGCGGGCATTGTCGTGGTCAAGATATTTGAGTTTGATGCGCAACACGGCAGCGTCCATCTCGCTCATGCGGCTGTTGATGCCCGCATATTTGAACACATATTTGCGTTCGCTGCCGTAGTTGGCCAGGGCGCGAATGGTGGCGGCAAGTTCCGCATTGTCGGTTGTGACGGCCCCAGCATCGCCCATGGCCCCGATGTTTTTGCCAGGGTAAAAGCTGTGTGCTGCGGCATCGCCCAACGAACCGGTACGTTTGCCATTGAAGGTACAGCCCTGTGCTTGTGCATTGTCCTCCATCAGTTTGAGGTGGTGGCGGTGGCAAATGTCGAGCAACTGCTCGTTGCACGCCAGTCGTCCGTACAGGTGCACCGTCATGATGCCCCGTGTGCGCGGTGTGATGGCCTGTTCCACGCGGTCGGTGTCAAGTTCCAGGTGGTGCCAAGTAGGTTCCACCAATACAGGTTTGAGATTGTTGCGTGTAATAGCCAATATGGTGGCAATATAGGTGTTAGCCGACACGATAATTTCGTCGCCATCAGCCATCACCCCCATCTCCTTATAGGCGCGCAGTATGAGGTAAAGTGCATCAAGTCCGTTGGCCACCGCCACACAATGTTGTGTGCCGATGTAGCGGGCATAGTCGTGTTCAAATTGTTTCGTTTCGTCGCCCTGCAAAAACCACCCCGAGTCAATCACGCGGGCCATGGCGGCCTTGTACTCATCGGCGTGTTCGTGGGTGATGCGCTGCAAGTCGTATAGCTTGATCATAATGTTTCAATATTGTTGAGCGAGAGCCTGAATGCTACAAAATCGTTGTAGTCGCGAATGTAATCCTCGCTTTTGTAAATGTCCGAAGCCAGCACCATGCACACTGCCCCCGACGAAAAATCGGTGATGCTTCGCCACAATCCCGGGCGCACCAGCAGACCTTGGTAGGGGCGGTTGAGGAAAAACGACCGCTTGCATTGGCCGTCGTCGAGTGTGACAGTGAACGAGCCCGAAGCTGCCACTATAAATTGGCTCAGTGTGCGGTGGGCATGTGCACCCCGTTCCTCGCCGCCCGGCACATCGTAAAGGTAGTAAACCCTTTTCACGTCAAAAGGCAGCGTGTCGCCATTCTGCACCACGGTAAGGTTGCCTTTGCGGTCAGAGTGGTGTCGGTTCAGTTCGACAATAGAGCAGTCGAATACACTATATTTCTCCATGTTGCTTCATTCGTTTGTAAGTGCCGTAATCCTCCACATAGTCGGCACGGTTGTAAGGTGTTGAGGCTATTTCGAGCGCCAACGAGTTGGTGGAGAAGTTTGTGAGCGTGCGCCAAAGTCCCTTTGGTATGTAAAGCCCGTAGTACGAGCGGTTAAGCGTAAAAGTGCGCTTGTTTGTGCCATCGTCCACAATCACGTCGAGGCTGCCCGAAATGGCAATGATAAGTTCCTCGGTGGTGTGGTAGGCATGTCCGCTGCGGTTTTCGCCCCCGGGCACATCGTATATCCAGTATACGCGTTCAAACTTGAAAGGCACCTGGTTATGTTGCTCTACAAACGACAAATTGCCGCGAGGGTCGTTAAAACGTGGCAATTCAATAAGCCGTGCATCGTCAATGGTCATATATGGTAGTTGTTGTCTGAAGTTTCGGTTTTAATAAGTGCGGGCTGAATCAATGACAGCTGCAAAAAACGCAAGCACTAATGGGGGCGACGCGTCCCGCGTCGGGAAAAATGCAATGCACATATATTAAATAAAGGTTTGCAGACAGCACTAATTACATTCCTGCCTGTGTGCCTTTGCCTAAAATCCCGACGCGAGACGAGGCTGCTGAAAAATTCTCCGACGCGAGACGCGTCGCCCCCATTAGAGGTAGCGTTTAGTGGTAGTGTTTGGTGGTAGCGTTTGGTGTTAGTGTTTGATGCTTGAAGAAACGCAAGCACTAATGGGGGCGACGCGTCCCGCGTCGGTTTTTTTCAGCAGCCTCGAGACGCGTCGCACTCATTAGAGGTAGCGTTTGATGCTTGAGCAATTCGCGCAAGTTTGATTGCATTCGCCTTGCACGATGTTTCAGCCCGCGCGGGCTAAATCCGTAACTTGCGTTTTTAATTATCCAAACGTCCCGAGGCCGCAATCAGTGCGCGCACCTTGTCGTTAAAGCCCGTGGCCTGTATCAACTCCTCAAGCGTGAGGTGCATGCGGTATTGCCAGTATTGGTCGGGGTTGGCCGGCACATTGATTTGTTCCGTCTCGGGGTGCTTGCTGCGCAGAGTGGGTGATATGGCAAGCCAATCCTGCCACCCCAACAAGCAAAGCATTGAGGGCGATTGCAGGTGCAATTTTACCACCTCCTCGCACACCTCAGGCGTGGCTTCGGCGGGCGCCTCGCCATTGTGGTGCAGCGCTTCGTGCCAAAAGGCCTGTGACTGTTCGCCATTTTGCTGCCACCACAAGCGCAATGGCGGCATGTCGTGGGTGGCAATGGTGGCCACCGACAGATAAGGATTGTCGAGCGGATTGCCAAAACGCACACCATAAGCTTTGGGCATACGCTGGATTTCGAGCGACAGAATTTCGAGCCGTTCAAGCACACCCTTAACCGATGCCGGCACCATGCCAAGGTCCTCGGCACATGGCAACATTCCATTGCCGTTGAGCGGATAAAGTTGCAGCACCGGGTGCTGCGCATCGGCACTCTGTGTGACTGCCGGCACCTTCTTCATGGCCTCGTCAGCCCAAAACTGGTTGTTGCGCTCGTAAAAGAAGTGGTCGTGCAGATGGTTGAAAGCCTGGCGGTCGGCCTCGCTCAAAGCACCGAAAAGCCAAGTGCGCTGTGCTCCAACGCGTGGGTGAAACAGATGGGCGTGTGTGGCATCGCGTATGAACAACACCTCGCACACCACCTGCAACAAAGTCTGGCGCGTTTTGCCCTCGGGCAGCAAGCGGCAGATGGCACGCTGGGAGCGGTAAGCCTCCTTCAGCACATACCATTCGCCGTCCTTTGTAAAATAGTCGGCAGCCAGTTTGGCATTCTCTGTGTCGGTCATCAGCTTTTGCATGGTTCCGGCCGTCACACGTGGCACACACAAGGCTTGCACGTCGCTCCCAAAACCAAAGTCGTGAATTTCGGCCTCGGTATAGGGCAGGGCGGGGCGGAACTGCCCCAACAGTCCGTAAATAAGTTGCGACGGCACCTCCCAAATGCGGAAAAAGCCCAGCACGTGGTCAATGCGGTAAGCGTCAAAGTACTGCTCCATGTGCTTCAGTCTGCTGCGCCACCACTGGTAGCCGTCTTGCGCCATTACCTCCCAATTATAGGTAGGGAATCCCCAGTTTTGTCCATGCACGGCAAAGTCATCGGGCGGTGCCCCCGCCTGTCCGTCAAAGTGGAACAAATGGCCGTCGGCCCATGCCGGCACACTGTCGCGGCTGATGCCAATGGGAATATCCCCCTTCAGTATCACCCCCAGTTCGCGTGCCGTGTTGTGGGCCCGTTGCATTTGCCGGTGCAGCAAATATTGCAGCCAGGCGTAGAACAGGCGGCTGTCGGCCACATCGGGGTGCTTGGCAGTGTAGGTCTCCAGTTCGCCGGCTTTGGGCGCATCGTCGGGCCATGAGCGAAAATCGGCCGTGTGGTAAGTGTCGCGCAGCGTGCAAAAAGTAGTGTAGGCAGGCAACCAATGTGCGTTGTCATCGCAAAACTTCTTGAAAGGCGCAGAGGCCACCAACTTTGCACCACCCTCTTTATATAAAGCGTGTGCAAAGTCCATTTTCAGCTTAAAAGCCCTCTCGTAGTCCACCTCAGGCAGAGCATTCAACTCCGTGCCAAGCGCACTATACACCTTGTAAGCCTTGCTTCCCCTCCACTCGCGCAGGTCGAGGTAGGCAGGGTGCAGGGCAAGCACCGAAATGCCATTGTAGGGGTAAGAGTCGTGCCACGACCCCGTGCGTGTGGTATCGTTGATGGGCAGCAGCTGAATAGCCTTCATGCCCACATCGGCCCCCCAGCGTATCATGGTGTCAAGGTCGCCAAAGTCGCCAATGCCCATGCTGCCCTTGCTGCGCAGCGAGAACACCGGAATGACACACCCCGCTCCCCGCCATTGAGGCAAACTCATGCGCGGCCTTTCGTCCTGACGCACAATCGAGGCATTGAGGTTGCATGGGGTGGGGCTGATGATGCGGTTGCCGCCCTCCTCCCACTGTGCGTGTGCAGGGTCTTTAGCGTCCACCAATACATATTTATACTCCAAGCCTTGTTCAAAATCCTCACGCGTCAGCGGCAGTGCCCACTCGTAGGTGTCAGTGCGCTGCATGATGCGTGCCTGCTGTGGCTGCCATTCCCCCATGTTGGGCGTGTTGCCTACAACGGCCCACTTCATGCCATTGGCTGGTGGCAGCGTGTGCAGCAGCAACAAATAAGGTGAGGTGAACAACTCAAGGTGCATCTTTTCGCCGCCGCGTGGCAACATCAAGCATTGCTCAAATGCCGCGCGGTGATAGTTCTGCCCCAAGCACGTGTCGGCCCAGGCGTCGCAAAAGCATACCTTAGAGCGGTGGTTGAATGCAAACAACCGCCAGGTGTTGGTCTCAACGCGCAGCAGTGTGCCGTCGTCAGCCACTATCTGGTAGGCATATCTGATGTGCTGGCTTTGGTCAGCCACTTGCAGCGTGGCGGTCCAGTGCGTTTGGTCGTTGCTCTGCAACGCTACATATAATATGTCGCCACCATCAATCGAACAGACCAACTCGGGGTGCTCATTGTGGCGGGTGTGGTAGTCAATATGAAAAGTGAGAGTCTTCATGCTTCAAATTTAAGCGTTTAGTAATGGGGCGGTTCTAAAAAATACTGATTACTCAGGTGGTAGAAAAGGGTCTTTTTGCTTGTGCCGCATTTGGCGGTAAACTTAACAAGAAAAAATGACATACACCCACCTTTTGCTGCAAAACATGTAAATTGGAGGGACAGGCAAAAAAATGAGTGCAAACGTTTGGCAGTAATATCAGATGATTGTATATTTGCATCAAATTCAATAAGACATAAAAACAGAGCGCTCATCAGGCAGCGCGCTGTATAAAGGCAGGAAATCAGCCTCTTGCAGAAAAATATACGGCTGTACCGGTTAGATTGGGATACTCATCAATAATTACTTGAAAACCGAGTCAACCAGTTATTCAATGGCGTGCCGATATGCGCTTGTCGTAGGGTCGGATTACAGAGATTGGCTGGAGCTCAAATCTTATTTCGCTCGGAGTTTCATCACATCACTGGTACAGCCTTTTTTTGTGCCCTGTCGTTTCGTATGTGCGTGACGATAGGGCAAAATGTGGCGTTTTCTTGCATCAAATATTGATTATGCAAAACGGTTTTATCAAAGTAGCGGCGGCCATTCCTTCGGTGAAGGTGGCCGATTGTTCTTTTAATATCCAACAGATTGAAAGCCTTATGGCATCGGCCGAGGGACAGGGCGTAGAGATATTGTGCCTGCCCGAGTTGGCCATCACAGCTTATACCTGCCAGGATTTGTTTCAGCAGCAGTTGCTGCTTGACGAGGCAGAAGCTTCACTGCTCAAACTGATGGAGTTCAGCCGTAACCTTAATGTTACGGCTTTGGTGGGCGTGCCAATAGCCTATAACAGCATGCTGTTTAATTGTGCTGCTGTCATACAGCGGGGCAAAGTGTATGGCCTTGTGCCCAAAACGTATATACCCAATTACAAAGAATTTTACGAAAAGCGTTGGTTTACCTCAGCCCAAGTGCTGGCCAATGGTGTGGAATTGCGCTTTTGCGGTCAGACGGTGCCCATGAGCAAGAACCTCGTGTTCTCCACCACACACTGCACTTTCGGTATTGAGATATGTGAAGACCTTTGGGCACCTGTGCCGCCCAGCAACCACTTGGCACTGGCCGGTGCCGACATCATATTCAATCTTAGCGCAAGCAACGAACTCATAGGCAAGGCGCAGTATTTGCGCGACCTTGTGCTCGGCCAGAGCGCCCGCCTGCTGGCTGGCTATGTGTATGCTGGCAGTGGTTATGGCGAAAGCACACAGGACCTCGTGTTCAGCGGTCGTGCCTTTATAGCCGAAAATGGCACTTTGCTGGCACAGGCCGAACGTTTTGCCATGCGCGAACAGCTCATTTGCAGCGAAATTGACGTGGAGCGTCTGCGCGCCGAGCGTCGCACCAACACGACTTTTGCCAATGCCTTCGATAACGAACTGGTGCAGAGCTACCGCAATATAGAACTCGAACCCTATGCAAGCAATGTACCGTTTACACTGACACGCCCCATCGACGCCCACCCGTTTGTGCCCGAGGGTTACGAGCTTGACGAGCGTTGTGAGGAGATTATCTGCATACAAAGCGAGGCACTGGCACGTCGTATAGAGCACACCCGTGCCAAGACGGTGGTGATAGGCATTAGTGGCGGCCTCGACTCCACACTGGCCCTGCTGGTGGCAGTGCATGCCTTCGACCGTTTGGAGCGCGACCGCCGTGGCATAGTGGGTATCACCATGCCAGGGTTTGGCACAACCGACCGCACCTATACCAATGCCACAAACTTGATGAAGGAGCTCGGTGTGACCATTCGCGAGATAAGCATTGCACCCGCGGTGACACAACACTTCATGGATTTGGGACACGACATCAATGTGCACGACCTGACATACGAAAACTCGCAAGCCCGCGAACGTACGCAGATATTGATGGACGCTGCCGGACAGATGGGCGGCTTTGTGGTCGGTACGGGCGACTTGAGCGAACTGGCGCTTGGGTGGGCCACTTACAATGGCGACCACATGAGCATGTATGGCGTGAATGCCTCCATACCCAAAACGCTCGTAAAGCACCTCGTGAGCTGGGCCGCACGCAACATGGCCGATGAGGCCAGCCGCACCACACTGCTCGATATAGTAGACACCCCCATCAGTCCCGAACTCATTCCGGCTGACGAGAACGGCAATATCAAGCAGGTGACAGAGGACCTTGTCGGCCCTTACGAGCTGCACGACTTCTTCTTGTATTATGTGCTGCGCTTCGGTTTCCGTCCGCAAAAGATATATTATCTTGCCTGTCGTGCATTTGACGGTACAGGCAATGGCACGGCGTACACCAATGAGGTTATTCTCAAATGGTTGCGCACCTTCTTCCGCCGTTTCTTCACCCAGCAGTTCAAGCGTTCGTGCTTGCCCGATGGGCCCAAGGTTGGCAGCTGCTCGCTCAGTCCGCGTGGCGACTGGCGCATGCCTTCCGATGCTAGCTCGGACGCATGGCTTGCCGACCTCGAAACGGAAGATGAAAGTACACCGTCCGTTGTAGAAAATGCGTAAATGATATAGAAATATGAAAAGGTTGCTTATTCCATTGCTGCTCATGTTGATGGTGTTGCCTCTTCGGGCAGCAACGAAAGATGTGTTGTTTGCACGCATATTGCCCGACCGTAGCACCCTTTATGCCGGTGACAGTATGTTGGTGTCGGTGGTGCTGTATGCCACGGCGCCTATTGCCAAGGCCGAATGTACGAGCCAGTTCGTGGTGAAGGGTAAATGTGACGTACGTAAGCTTGACATAGACCGCAACGCCACGGCCGGACGTACGCGCGAGGGACGCCAGATGTATTACACCCTTGTGTGGAACCAATATGTGGTGGCACCGCAAAAGACGGGTACATATACTATACCCGTACAAAAGTTTAAGGCTACTTTGCAGCGTGTGGTGCGTATGCCCGACCTCTTTGACCAGATGATGGGGGCGCAGCCCGAATATCAAAATGTCAAGGTTCAGGGAGAGTCCAAAACCTTTACGTTTGAGGTAAAGGAAAAGCCCCTGCGTTCTACACAGGACATGATGCGCACCTCAGGTGGTGTGTTGTGATGCGGTGTTCGCTTGCTCGCTGATCAACAGTTTAGTGCTTGAAGAAACGCCCCCATTAGTGTTAGCGTTTAGTGCTTGAAGAAACGCTACCACTAATGGGGGCGACGCGTCTCGCGTCGGGATAGAAAAAGGGGAAGGAAATACGAACTCGCGTTAAAAGGAAGAAGCGACGCAGACAAACAGATGTGAAAAATATGGAGAGGGAGTCTATTTTATGAGATTTTTCAATCAACTTCACAAGGTTGTGGACCACAACCTTGTGAACTACTTCTTTTTACATTACCTTTGTAATCTAATTAAGTAAGGAGTAAAGATTATGGAGAAAGCTTTTGTATATGGTATGTCGGTCGGTGGTAATAACTTTACAGACCGAATTGAAGAAACCAAGCGTATCAAGCTTGACTTTGAAAATGGCGTTAATGTTATTCTTATATCTCCAAGACGCATGGGTAAGACCTCTCTTATAAAAAAGGTGATTTCCGAGATTGACAACCCTATGCTAAAAATCGTCTATATGGACATATATGACTGTAGAAGTGAATATGATTTCTATAACCGATTTGCTGAAACAATCATGAAGTCCACCGGCAACCATTTGGAGCAAGTAATGGAGAACATCAAGCGTTTTTTTGTTAGAATCTCGCCCAAAATTTCATTTAGCCCAGAACCTAACTCTGAGTTTTCTGTATCCTTGGGTATAACACCCAAGGATTATTCTCCAGAGGAAATTTTGAATCTTCCAGAACGTATTGCCAAGGAACAGGGCGTTCGCCTTGTAGTATGTATTGACGAGTTTCAGCAGATAGGAGAGTTCACAGACTCGCAGACTATACAAAAACGTCTACGCGGTGTTTGGCAGCATCATCAAAATGTGTCATATTGCTTCTTTGGCAGTAAGAAGCATCTGATGGAAAATATTTTCCAAAGTCGTCGTATGCCTTTCTATCAGTTTGGGGAGATGTTGCATCTCAAGTGTATTCCTACGGAATATTGGGTCCCCTTCATCTGTTCTCGATTCGAGAAGTATGGCAAGAAGATAGCAGAAGAGTATGCTGGCAGAATATGCCAAGTGGTAAAGAATTACTCATCTTATGTGCAGCAACTTGCATGGAACGTTATGGCCGAAACAGAAAAAGAAGTAAACGAGGAGAGTTTTGAAGAAGGCTTGAAGGCTCTGTTGGAGCAAAACAGCAGTCTCTTTATACAACAGACAGAGGGGCTTACGACCTATCAGCTCAACTTCATTCGTCTTTTGTGCAAAGACATACATTCAGGATTTACAACTCAAGCGGTTTCTGAAATATACCCTCTTGGCAGTAAGTCAAATATAGACCGTATAAAGAAAAGTTTGGTTGACAAAGAGATTATCACCGTTGAAAAAGATGGTATATTCCTTGCTGATAGTGTATTTGAACTTTGGTTTAAAAGAGAAATGATGTAGTCTATAGCCGACACTGAGGTTTGCCATTCACTAGTTAAATAAATATCATTAATCAGTTTATTAGCCAATAGACAGGAAATATGAACGAGTATAAAACAATAGACTCTCTTTTTAAGAAATTCGCTAATCCAATAAAAGAGGATTACGAAGCATTGGCGGTTAGCCTGATGAAAAACTTTTCCATCGCCAAATGTGAAAAAGATAGTGAAGGAGTCAGAAACGTGAAGTACCGAATAGCTGATTTGGAAATATATCTATATTCAACAGACGATACTGAAGACGTAGCAACTTTGAGTAGAGACTGTATCGAAGGGCAATGGTTCTTTGTGTTAGCGCTTAGTGCTTGAAGAAACGCTACCACTAATGGGGGCGACGCGTCTCGCGTCGGAAAAAATAACAAAATAAAGGCTCATAGATAGTACTAATCACACTACTATCTGTGAGCCTTTGCCTTAAAATTTCGACGCGGGACGCGTCGCCCCCATTAGTGGTAGCGTTTTGTAATAGCGCTAAGTGTTAGCGTTTGGCGCTTGAGCCCGTTCGTATTTTACTCCTCTCCTTCCACTGCGCAACCATCAAAGCCCATTTCCTTGGCTCGTTCCGGTCCGAAAGTGAAGTAAGTGGCATCAGCCTCGTCGCAAATTTCGCCTTTGGCATTTTCAAGAGTAAGATGTATGGTGAAAATATTGCGGCGTTGTGCTCTGATGTGCGCCTGGATGGTAATAAGCGCTTCGGTGGTCATGCCTGGTGGCCGATAGTGAACGTCGAGCCGTGTGGTCATGCCCGCTGTTTGCAACTTGCGGTTGACCACCCAGCCGGCCACCTCGTCCATCAGCATGGCAATCACACCACCATGCAATGTATCGACCCAACCCTGGTAGTTCTCGCTCGGGCTCCATTTTGTCAGAACCTCGTCGCCTTCCTCCCAAAATTGTAAATGCAGACCGATGGGATTGTCTGGACTGCAGCAAATGCACTTGTAACCTTTTTTACCCAAATAGGGATTGATAATCTTTTTCATAAGGCGTGAATGTTGAACGTTGTTTCTGTATGCAAATGTACAAAAAAGTAGCATACAAATGTATGACATCTCATTTACGATGCACGCGTAATGCCGCCCTATTTTGCTCTCTATATCGTTTTAATGCAAAATGTCTGCACTCTGCACTTTTTATATGCACTGCGCTGAAATTCAAGCGTTTCAGGCGTGTAGACAACTCTAAAATTTATCTGCACGCTGTCTGCACTCAACTACACTCGTGTCTGCACTATCTGCACTTATTTACACTTGTCTGCACTATTTATTTTACTTGCACTTATCAGCATAGGTGTAAGTGTACACGTGTAGTGCCGACTACACATTGCGGCATAGGGGGCGCGTACTTCCGGTTGCTCCGACAGAAAAAACGTTCTCCCTATGCCGTAGCGAGCGGTTGGCACGACCGTTTTTGTGCAAGCATTTGGTCTGCCGTATTCGCTTGTTAGTGTAGACAACTGCATACAGGTGTGTAGGTGGTTTTTACTTTTGTCTACACTGCGTAATATGTTGATATTCATGTAGTTTTGTGGTAAAAGTGCAGAGTGCAGACACTTTGTGCATTTGCATCTTATGGTAGCGTGTCTGCACTTGTTGTGAAACCTTGTGAGGTCCCATCGGTTGGTTACGCAATCGTAGATTGTGCAATTAGAAAAATAAAATATTAGTTTGCAAATTGTGCAAGTGTTGTGGTCTGACAATTTGCTCCTTGTGCAAATAAAACAATGACATTCGTTTGCAATTTGCATAATAGGGGCAAAAATCATTTTGTAATTGTTGCTTAATTACAAGTTATTATATTAACTTTGCACCCATATATAACAACTCAGAACAGAATAATGAAGAAAAACATCTTCCTCCTTTTGGTAGCAATCCTAACCATTGCGTCATGCAAGACCAAAGAGAAAATCATCTACTTTCAAGACATTACTCCCGACAGTGTTGCCACAACAGTCATTCCCACCCAGCAGAGTGTGCTGAAACTCGTACCGGGCGATAAGATAGGTATAACAGTGACCAGTGCTGCCACTCCCGAGTTGGCAGTACGTTACAACTTGTCGACAGGTTCGTCATATTCGAGCACCTCAAACGCCGACAACATGCGTTACACGATAGACGAGAATGGCAATGTTGATGTGCCTGGCATAGGTCGTGTGCAAGTGGGAGGTCTCACTCGCGCTGAGGCAGCATCGCGCATTCAGGCCAAGTTTCGTGATGGCGTGTTGAACGACGCTGTTGTAACGGTGGCCGCCTACAATCAGTATATTACGGTGTTGGGCGAAGTGGCCCGTCCTGGATTGCAGGAAATCACGCGTGACAAGATGACCATACTCGAGGCCATAGGTCGTGCGGGCGACTTGACCATTACTGGCCGTCGCGATTGCATCAGGGTGCTCCGTCAGGAGGGCAACGTAACAAAGACTTATTTTGTAGACCTTCGCTCAAAGGATTTGTTTAATTCGCCGGTGTTCAACTTGCAGCAGAATGATGTGGTGTATGTTGAACCTAACAAGGTACGTATGGGTCAGTCTACCAACAACGACAACTCAGTGCGCAATATTTCAACCTGGTTGTCTGTAACGTCTGTACTCACAAGTATAGCCATTCTTATTTTTAGATAATAAGCATAAGTATTCTTGCAATGTGTTTTGCAAGATGTATAATTGTTATAATGATTATTGCGGGCGAAACTGAAGACCTTGTACAGGGTCTTGATTTTGCCCGCATTTTGTGTGTTCATGCTCCAAACGCTACCTCTAATGGGGGCGACGCGTCTCGCGTCGGGATAGAGAAAGTAGGAAAATACGAACTCTACTAAATAGTAGCAGCATCTTTTTCGCGAGACGAGGCTGCTGAAAAAACCGACGCGGGACGCGTCGCCCCCATTAGAGTTAGCGCTTGGTGCTTGACCCCCGAGACAGGCTGCACCTCGGCAATAAAAATGAAAGTCTTGGGCCTTTCATTTTGTATTGCGCTCGGTTTGCACTATCTTTGAATAAGATAGGCTACGGTTCGGAAGTGCAAATCAAAAAACGCGTTTTTCGCTTTGCACTTCGCTCACCTTGCACTATCTTTGCAAAAGATAGGCGTCGGTTCGGTAAAACACTCAAACGAGTTTGGTGCTCTGCTCACACCTTGCACTATCATTGACTTTAGATTTGCAATGATGCGCTGCCATGGCGTGTTTCATTTGTTATAACCTTATCCCTCACTACATGAAAGGAATAGTATTAGCTGGTGGTAGCGGCACACGTCTCTATCCCATTACAAAAGGCATAAGCAAGCAACTTATTCCCATATTCGACAAACCGATGGTGTATTACCCCATATCGGTGTTGATGCTTGCAGGCATACGTGACATACTGATTATTTCAACGCCACAGGATATGCCGAGCTTCCAACGCTTGCTGGGAGATGGCAGTGAATTTGGCGTACACTTTGAATATGCCGTGCAGCCCTCGCCCGATGGTTTGGCACAGGCCTTTATTATTGGCGAGGAATTTATTGGCAACGATAGCGTGTGCCTTGTGCTTGGCGACAATATATTTCATGGCAGTAATTTTTCGAGCATGCTGCGTGAAGCTGTGTCAAAGGCTGAGAACGAGGGACTCGCTTCGGTGTTTGGCTATCGCGTGAACGACCCGGAACGCTATGGCGTGGTAGAGTTTAACAACGATGGACAGGCAGTGAGCATTGAGGAAAAACCTGCACAGCCTAAGTCGAACTATGCCGTGGTGGGCTTGTACTTCTATCCCAACGAGGTTGTTAAAGTGGCCAAGCAAATTAAACCGTCGGCACGTGGCGAACTGTAAATTACGACCGTTAATCAGCATTTTCTTGAGAACAAAAAGCTCATGGTGCAAACTTTGGGCATCGGTTTTGCCTGGCTCGACACCGGGACGCACGACA
>ERZ1023843.64-NODE-64-length-20357-cov-14.872377_pt1 | contig 20357 bp, 10 predicted proteins | sample MGYA00380384_ERZ1023843 | MGnify/ENA primary metagenome ERZ1023843 (study PRJEB33179, sample SAMN07448989) | human gut metagenome | biome: Human-gut; feature: Human associated habitat; material: Faeces | host: Homo sapiens | place: India: Bhopal | collected...
CGAACAAAGGGCATATATTAACTAACAGAAAAGCCAATTCAACGATCAGCTAAACTAACTCAACGTGCTACAAATCCAACTCAACGAGCAGCAAAACCAAATCAACGAAAAGAACAAGATGCTGCAATCTGCCATTAAAGCCATGATGAACAATGGATTAGATGTGGCTACCATCGCCACTTCGCTTGGCATAACAGAGGGTGAGGTTGAAGCGCTTATGGCGAAATAAACCCTTGCCAAAAGCACAAATCAGCATTTGGCGGCAAAAAAGAAGGTAACATATACCCTCCATTACAATAAAAAGTGTATTTTTGCCGCCAAAAACCACTAAGCAGTTGGGAACTTGCGCAGCACCTCACACATGCTGCACCAAGGAACGGCCCATGCTGCCCGACATTTAAGTATAACCTCAAACCCAAATAACTGACACTATGTATTGGACATTGGAATTGGCCTCAAAGCTTGAAGATGCACCTTGGCCAGCAACAAAAGACGAACTCATTGACTACGCCATGCGCTCAGGAGCACCGATGGAGGTGGTAGAAAACCTGCAGGAACTTGAAGACGAAGGCGAAATATACGAAACCATCGAGGACGTATGGCCCGACTATCCTACAAAGGAGGACTTCCTTTTCAACGAGGACGAATACTAACTCACGCCAAAGCTATAACCAACATATAGCACAAAGCCTTTCAATAAGCGGTATAGAATTTCTGACATACAGATTTCTATACCGCTTTTTTAGCACCTGACAGTATCACCACATGGTGCCACGACAGGGCAGGGTGGGGCGGGGGAGAAGCCCTGCTTGCATACACGCCAACTGCTCATGCAAAGAACGTGATGCGCTTGTAGGAGCACAGAAAACCAACTGCAAGAATACATAAAAACACTTGTGAGAATACATAAAAACACTTGTGAGAGGACTTAAATGCACTTGCGCAAAAGCTGAAAAACACTTACGGGAGGTAGAAAAATCTATTCGTCCAACAGAAAAGTCTGCCTCCCGTAACAAAAAGAACGCTCTCCCGTAACAAGAAAAACGCTCTCCCGTAACAGACAAATCACTTCCACCGGACCCAAAAGGGCACCTCACGCAACACGTAAGAGCCACACCCAACACCAAAAGTGTGCAAACAGCGGCACAGGCATTCGCGGCCAGGACACAATCAGGTATATTTCTTGCAACAAGCACTGCAAAACGCCGAAATAATTACATTTTGCGAAATATTCGTGCAAAATACTTGCATATTATCTATCAACATACTACCTTTGCTTTCGTTATAAATACAATACAACAATTAAGAACTCCTTACAACTACCAAAATAACACAGCTTATGAGACATCTCTACACAGCTTTTGCAGCAGCCCTTATAGCAAGTTCGGCTGCTACCGCACAAACCGCCGCCACGCGCAATGTGCGCCTTACCCCAACCAAGCAAGCCATAGCTTTGGCCAAAAAGTCCAACTTCCGTCCGGCCGTCAAGCTGGGCAGCACTGCCGCATCGGGCAAGCGCTTCAACGTAGCCTCCACTACCGGCACCACTACCACAGCCCCCATCATCGATGCCCAGCCCGAAGGCAAGCTCCACGCCAACTTCTACTTTTCGGGCGAGAGCTTTGTCAACATGATGGGCTATGAGGCCCAACTGCCGTTCGACGGCATTTGGGGCAAAATAGTCGAGGCTCCCGACAACAAGACCATATACATCAACAACCCCATCGGAGCCTACTATTCTGACGCATGGATTAAGGGCGAACGCACCACTGGCGACACCATCGAGGTAAAACTGCCGCAGCAGTTTGTACACGAGGAGTACGACGGCATGAGCACCGACGCCTGGCTTTACAAACTCGTGCCCGTCAAGGTTGAACAGGACGGCGAAACCTACACCACCTTCAAGCCCGACTCTACGAGCCAGACCGTGAAATACGTGTGGCGCAACGACAGCATCGTACTTGTCAACACCACACAGGACAGCAAGCTGCTTGGCATGTGTACCGAGGCGGGCGAATGGTATGGCTATGGCGACTACATACAGCAGTACACTGTGTTCGACCAACAGCCCGTTGCGCCCAAGGACGAGACCAAAGCCACCCAGATGAGCATCACCTACTACGACTCAGGACAGATGTACGGTCGCGTAAAGAAAGCCGTGCGCGAGGGCAACGACATCTACATTGCCGGGCTCAACGAAAACATTCCCTCAGGCTGGGCCAAGGGCACCATCAGTGGCAACAAGGCCACATTCAGCGGCCACCAGTACATGGGCCTCGACTCTGTGACAGCAAGCTACGCCTTTTTCGAACCCGTGTCGCACAACATGGTGTGGGACAGCGAGATTGGGGATTCAATAGAGAGCCTCACACTGGCCGATGCCATCACATTTGACTACGATGCCGACAAGGGCACACTCAGCACCGACAGCACCTTTGTGGCCAACCAGGGTTACAAAATGTTCAACCAGGTGTTCACCTACGACGGCGCCACCATTGAGCCATGGACCGAAAAGGCCGCCACACCGCTTGCCGTAGACGCAAGCACCATGTCGTACATGCCCTTCAGCGAGGAGTACGGCTACGGTCTGCTGGCCTTCGCACCCAGCGAGTTCGATGCCGACGGCTACATTCTCGATGCCAACAAACTCTACTACAGCATCTACCTCGACGACGACGTTCTGACCATTGACCCCGACGACTATACATTGTTCCCTTACGAAACCACCGAAATACCCTTCACCTACAGCGACATGCTCGACTTTGTCAATTATGCCGGCATGTGGCAGGTTTACACCTTTGTCACGGGCATCGACCGCATCGGTGTACAAATGATTTACAAGGGTGGTGGCGAAGTGCGCAAGTCGGCCATCACCTACATAAGCGCCACCGACGAGGACCCCTCGGCTGTGAGCAATGTGGCTCAAACTGGCAAGGTGGCTGGCGTCACCTACACCGACCTCAGCGGTCGCCGTGTGAGCCGCCCTGGCAAGGGCTTGTTCATTCAGACCACACGCCTGGCCGACGGTACCATCACTACAAGCAAGCGCTTGTTCAAGTAAGCCGCACGCAGGATTTATGACACATACATATTGATAAGTCCGGGAGCCTTATGCCGGCTCCCGGACTTCTTAAATCTCTTAATGAGTGGTGCTGATGTGCTTGATTTCTAAAATCTAAGCATCACACACCGGCCCCACCCTTTAATCCCACCACACACACATGAAACTATTACACACCTGTCTTGCCGTTCTGCTCATGGTCCTTTGCACAGGCCCCGTGGCTGTGGCACAAACCACCACCATGGACTACAGCTACTACGACGGCACCACCGACCTGGCACAAACCGGGTCGGGCAAGAAGGAGACCTACGACGTGGCCATACACATCAATCAGCCGGCTCTCACGGGCACCACCATCAAGGGGGTGATTATCAGCATACCACACACCACGGCTGTCAGCAACCTTAAAGTGTGGCTGTCAAAAGAACTCACGCTCCAATCCATCGACGGCAAAAAGCAGAATGTACCCGACATCTGCACACAACCCGCCGACACCGCATTGGCCTTCAGCAGCACCTACATACCCCTCGACCAACCATACACCATCACCGAGGGAGGCGTATACGTGGGCTACACCTTCACCATCAATGCCGTTGGCACCGACCAAAATGCGGCCAACCCGCTGATTGTGTGCGAAAGCCAGAACGAGGGCGGATTTATGATACATTCTACCAAGAAGTACCTCAAATGGGTTGACCAGTCCAACGTAGCCAATTTAGCCATGAAAGTACGCATCGACGGTGTGGCAGCCAACAGCGCTTCTGTCAGCCTGCCCGCCACCATCTACACCATCACGGGGCAAACGGCCACCACCAACGTCACAGTGGCCAACTACGGCGCCAATGGTGTGCAGTCCTTCGACATCGACTACACCGTCAACGGCACACCGCTCACCCAACACTGCGACCTGCCCGCCGGACAGCAGTTGCCGGGCGAATTTGGCAAGAGCACCCAAGTGACCGTCAGCCTGCCCGCCATCGGGGCCGACGGCACTTACCCCGCCACCATCAGCATCAGCAAGGTGAACGGGCAGCCCAACTCAAGCACAGCAGCACCCACCGCCTTCGAGGTGGACGCACGCGCTTTCATACCCACACACCGTCCCGTCATCGAGGAGTTTACAGGCACCTGGTGCGGCAACTGCCCGCGCGGCTACGTTGCCATGAAGGCCATGAAACGCCTGCACCCCGACCGCTTTGTAGGACTGGCCTACCACTTCAACGACAGCATGATGGTCATGACGCAAGAGCAGTTTCCGCTTTCAGTAACCGGCTACCCCATAGCCTCGATTGAGCGTCACGGCACCACCGACCCCTATTTCGGCTCCGACTCAAAAGGCACCCACCCATTATACATTGAACGGGAGTGGCTGGCCTATGCCAACCAGTATGTGCCCGTCGACGTGGCTGTCGAAGCCAAACTCTCGGCCGACGGCAAGGAGGTGACTGCCCAAGCCGGCATCACCTCAACACGCGCCATGAGCAATGCGGGTTACAAGGTCGAGTTTGTGCTCGTGGGCAATGGCCTGAGCGGCACGGGCAATGGCTGGGTGCAGGAGAACTATTATAACAATGCCACCGCCGACATATTTCCAGAGCCGGAGTTTGCCCCCTTCCTTGGCACTGCCGACAAGGTGGCCGGCCTCGACTACGACGATGTGGTGCTTGCCACTACCCGCACACTCGGCACCGACGTGGCACTGCCCAATGCCCTGGAGGCTTACAAGCCCTGCCAGGCTGCGGCCACATTTGAGCTTGACGCCATTGTGACGCCCGACAAGCTGAACCCCGTCAAGTTTAACAAAACCAAACTCGATGTGGTAGCCCTGCTCATCAATGTGGCCACCAACAAGGTGGTTAATGCCGGCATTGCGGCGGTTGACGCCACAGACTATCGCACGGCTGTGGGCCAGCTTACCACCACTGGTGCCCAACCCAAGCAACCCACCATCTACTACGACCTTAGCGGCCGCCGTGCAGGCGCTGCTGCCAAGGGGGTGCTCATAACCAACACCGGACGCAAAGTAGTGCGCTAAATCCTCTGCGCACCACACCATAGCAAGCGGACTTGCTGCAACACTCTGTACAACGGAGTTTGCGGCAAGTCCGCTCTTATTTTTTGCACAATTTGCTCTAAAATATTTTGTAAGGCGGAGTTAACATTTTACCCCCCCCAACGTGTAAACTTTACTAATTAAGCAAAATGATGCATCACATCTACGCTATTTTGCAACATCTGCCGCCTTTATAAAACGTGAAAGGTTAGTAATTTTGTAGCTAATTTTATAAGGATAACGCGCACGCAGAACAAACGCACGCAGAACACCTACAAAGGATAACACGTATGAACCTCAAACAACGCATATTGCAACGCTTGGGGGCACTGATGCTGGCCAGCATTCTCTGCCTCAACCTCAACGCACAACACGCGGCCGTCAAAACCAATCTGCTGTACGACGCCACCCTCACGCCCAACCTCGGTGTGGAGCTGGGCTTGGGGCGCAAAAGCACCATGCAAGTGCTCTACAGCCTCAATTTGTGGAAACACCCCCTGAACAACGACAAGATGTGGAAACACTGGCAACTGCTCGGCGAGTACCGCTGGTGGCCCTGCTCCAAGTTTAACGGCCACTTTATTGGCGTGCACGCCATGGGCGGCGAGTTCGACATGCAGAAGGTACGCTTCAAACTGCCCTTTTACAACTGGCCTTCCGACCTGCGCGACAAACGCTACGAGGGCTGGAACGCCGGGGGTGGCTTTACCTACGGCTACCAATGGATATGGGGCCGGCACTGGAACCTCGAGGCATCACTCGGCGTGGGCTATCAGTACATCAGCTACAAGCGTTACCCTTGTGCCGAATGTGGCACCACCGAGGAGAGCGGACACAAGCACTACTTCGGGCCCGACAAACTGGCGCTCAGCCTGATGTACGTGTTCTAAACGCTGACGCCACCACGTGCACAGCCACATTTTGGTGTGCGGCCCCGGCCCAATGCGCCCCGCCTGCCACAACCACCTCAACCCCCTTACTATCAAACAGCAACTTATGTCAATCAAACACATCATAGCCACATCGCTCCTGGCACTCGCACCATTGGCCGCCTGTGCCCAGGGCAACAGCATGCACCAGCTTGCAGCACGCCCCATGGCCAAGCCGGCCGGCGAGTCGCTGGTGGTAACCTGGCGCATGACCATGGACAGCATGCGCATACGCTCCAACCAAACGCTGGTGTTCACCCCCGTCATTGAGGACAAGCACGGCCACACACAAACGCTGCGCTCCATCATGGTGAACGGACGCCGCCAGCACTACGTATTTCTGCGCAACGGCAACAAGCATTACCCCGACGCCATTGAGCTGCAGCGCCACAACGGCACCGCCCAATGCTACAACTACCGCGAGGCCATCGACCTCGAGCCGTGGATGAACGACGCCACCGTGCGCATTGCCACCGACACCTGCGGGTGCGGCAATCTGGTGGGCAACAGTGCCGGCACACCCGTCGACATCAATCCGCACTGGGAGCGCAAATGTGCCCTGGCCAACGTGATGCCCGCCGTCAGTGCCGACGACCCCGTGCTCTCGCTGCAGGGCAAGGCTTACCTCGACTTCCCCGTCAACCGCACCGAACTGCACCCCGACTACCACAACAATGCGGCCGAGCTGCACAAAATAATGAGCACCATCGACACCGTGCGCCACAACCCCAACGTGAGCATCACCTCTATCAGCATTCACGGCTATGCCTCGCCCGAGGGGTCGTGGACCAACAATGCCCGTCTGGCACAGGGACGTGCTGCCACGCTCAAGGAGTATGTGCGCAACCAGTACGACATACCGGCCAAAACGTATCATGTAGACTTCACCCCCGAGGACTGGGCAGGGCTCGACACCTTTATCGTGCGCAGCAACATGGCCGACAAGCAGGCTTTGCTCGGCATTGTGCGTGCCGACATGGACCCCGACGCCAAAGATGCCCAGCTCAAGCAACGCTACCCCGAGGCTTACAGCATTCTGCTCAACGCTTGCTACCCCTACCTGCGCCACTCCGACTATGAGGTGAAGTACAAAATACGCCCCATGAGCGACCGCGAGGCCGCTGCCCTCATCAGCACCGAGCCAAGGCTGCTCTCGCTCACCAAAATGTACCGCATTGCGGCCCTTTACGAGCCGGGCAGCGACCAGTACAACGAGGTGATTGAAACCGCTGCCAACATTTATCCCGCCGACACCGAAGCCAACCTCAACGCTGCAAGCGTGGCACTGCGCCAAGCCGACATCACACGCGCCGGGAGCTACCTCAAGCGTGCCGGCCAAACGCCTGCCGCCATCAATGCCCGCGGCGTGCTGGCCCTGCTTCAAGGCCATTTAGCACAGGCTCAACAACTCTTTGAGCAGGCTGCCGCCAACGGCTCCGACGAGGCCAAACGCAACTTGACGCTCATTACAGCCGCCAATTAAGCACTCTATATAAACTTTACATACATAAGACTTATGAAAAAGATTTATTTACCTTTAGCTCTCGCTGCCACCCTTGCATTAGGTGCTTGCAGCAGCGACAATGTAGTAGACAATGGTGGGTCAAACCCCATCGACCTGAGCAAGGGAGGCTTTGTCAAGATGAGCCTCAACCTGCCTACCGACAACAACCGCGGCAGCCGCGCCACACTCGACGACGGTCTGGACAACGAGTACGGCATCAAAAATGCCTACCTCGTGCTCTTTGAGAGGGAGAACAAGAAAAGTGAAAACGAAGCCACGTTCAGAGGTGCCTACGAACTCGAGAACAGCGATTTTAAAGATTTTGAGGCGGTGGGCGACAACCCCAACCACGTAACGATCACAAAGCGTATTGCCTTTGCCAACGACACAAAGCCCCAAACCGGCAATAAGCTCTACGCTTTGGTGGTGCTCAACAACAATGGTTTGTTTACCGTCGACGCCACCAAACACGAACTGACATTTGACGATACTAAAGTGGATGCTGCAGCTTACAAATCTGCTTCTAACTTCATCAACTTCTCTAAAGCCCTTGCCAGCACAAGTACCGACGGCACAACACCCTTTGCCTCTAACGTGGCTACCAACGGCATCTTCATGACCAATGCCCCGCTCTGCACCAAGCATGGCGGCAACGCCGACCCAGGCACCGATGCCAAAATCAAGACATTGGCCGACGTGACCGACAACATCTACACCACCGAGGCCGAGGCCAAGTCGAAGCCCGCTGCCGAGATTTATGTAGAGCGTGCCGTAGCCAAGGTGACTGTACAGCAGGGCACGGAAGGCAAACTCGAGGCTAACAAGGGTAACACTGCCAGCGAGATAAGCTACACGCTGAACAGCTGGGCAGTGGACAACACCAACAAGAAGAGCTACATCGTGCGCCAGTATGACGAGAATTGGAACAAGCTCAATTCCGACAAAGTTACAGCAACAGACGCCAGCAAGTACCGCTTTGTGTGGAGCTCACCGGTGAACCCCAACGCTACTGAAGCCAACCAGCTTTACCGCACGGCATTTGCCCAAGACCCCGAATATAAAACCACTACCGCCGATCCTGACAACTACAACCAGATGACCAGCAACGCCAAAATGACGCTGAAGACAACGTTTGGCAACAAGCACCCGCAGTATTGCAACGAGAACACCTTCCAGGTAACGGCTCAAAATCAAGACCAAACTACCCGCGTGGTACTTGGTGTTAAAATGTCTGTACCTGGCATACCCACTTCTGGCACACCCACCTATGATAAAGACCTCTACACCATCAACGGCAACAAGGAGGTTGTTTACACCGAAGCCTCTCTGGCCGAACGACTCAAAAACATTATTCTGCATAATGACCCAGCTGTGAAGACTTGGGCTGAGAACCACGAAACAGATGTTTCACTCGACATCACCTTCGGCAACGATATAGCTGGTGCAACTACTATCACAAATGCCACCTTAAAGGGCAAGACCGCAGCCGGTGCTACTGAGGATACATTTACTGGAACTTTCACAATCGACTTCAATAAGGCTCTGCCCAACATCGTTCGCTACAAAGGCGGCGTGGCATACTATGCCGTGCGCATCAAGCACTTTGGCGACAGCGACACACCTTGGAATAAAGAAGGACAGAACGTAACAGCCGGCGGCAACAGTAATATCTATAACACTAGTAGCACTGGTAGCGAAAACTGGTTCCTTGGCCGCTACGGCGTAGTGCGCAACAACTGGTACGACATCAGCGTGAACAGTATTCAGACACTTGGCGATGCCACCATACCCGCATTCACTAACGACCCCGACGATGTGCTTGAGAACTATATCTCTGTAAGCATCAACGTACTCTCATGGAGCAAGCACTCTCAAAGTGCTGACCTCTAATTTATAACCTTACCATTGGGGGCTCACCATACAGCCCACGGCTCATGGCGAGCCCCCAATGCTTTTCTATACTCACACACCACGCCCTGCCGCTGGGCGCATTGCAAAATACAGCGGGATATTGCCTCTGCAGCCACACCATTACACAATGCGCTGCCACCAATACCGACACGACACGCCGCCAACCGTGCGGCCACAGCATACATACCATACACACCCCACACCAAATTGAGATGACACACCTACTCAGCAAAGCCCTCATCGTGCTGGCCACCGCAACAGGTCTGGCCTCATGTGCCGACATGAAGGAAGACCTTCCCCCCTGTCCGCAAGGGCTTGACATACACTTCAAATACAACTACAACCTGCAGCGCGCCGACATGTTTACCGACCACGTGGGGGCAGTGAGCGTTTATCTGTTCGATGCCAACGGCCACTACCTCGAACAGCGCACCGTGCAGAACACCGCTGCTGCACAGCCGCTCAAGAGCAAGGACTTCTGCGTACACTTCGACATAGCTCCCGGCACTTACCAATATCAGGCTGTAGCCTTTCAGCGGCCCTATGCCGAATGCCAGGCCACAGCGGGCGCACGCTTCAAGGTGTCGGCACCACAGTCGGCCAGCGACAATCTGCAAACATTGCGCATTGCCCTGCCCGCCAAGCCTGTAAGCGGGGTGGCCGACACCATGATGGTTGACAACGCTGCCCTGCCACTCGACACGCTGTGGGTGGGACAGTCGGCCCGCCCCGTCACGGTGCGCTACAACGACAAGCTTGCCACACAGGCCGACACCTGCTCATTGGTGCGCGACACAAAGCAGATTAACATCACGCTGCGCGACCTTGACAATCCGGCCGCCCTCGATGTGAACGACTTTACGTTTACCATCACCGACCGCAACGCCGCGGTGGACGGCTACAATACAGTGGACGAGCGTACCACGCTCCGCTACACGCCATACGCCACGTGGAACACCACCGACCCCATCAACACTGCCTCCGTCACTACCTACCCAAACACTAACAACACGCAGGCTCCCGGCCGCATGGCACACGCCGATTTCATGACCTCGCGCATCATTTACCACAGCGGTGCCGACGCCGCACACAACGCGCAGCTCGTCATTTACAACAAAAGGACGCAGCAAAACGTGGTGCGCATCGACCTGGCCGACTTTCTGCAACGCCTGCGCTCGTCGGCCGAACGTAACTACACGGCACAGGAGTTCCTCGACCGCGGCTACGACTACCGTCTGTCGTTCTACCTCAAGGGCGGCAGCTGGAGCTATGCAAGCATCGAAATTGGTGTCCTCTCATGGGCTGTGCGCATTCAGAACGAGGACATTTAGTCTCCCTCTACTACCCACATCATTCCACCTGACAAATGAAACTGCGATTACTGACATATCACCTCACATTGCTCTGCACCGCCTGGCTGCTTCTGTCGGCCTGCCACGACGACACTGCCGGGCCCGCCACCCCGGTGGTGGGGCCCAACACCTATGTGCGTATGCAAGTGCAAGTGGCGTCAGGACGCAAGCAGCGCGCCACTGCTGCCGAAGAGGGGCTGCCACGCGAAAACAGCATCGGCCAAATCACCATCATACTCTTCAAGGGGGCTGAAGGCGGCATCAATGCGGCCAATGCCGACAAGGTGACCGTGCGGGCCTTTTGCTGGGACGTGCAGCCGCTCGGCGCCACCACCTACACCACCGGCAGCCGGTTGTTGCCTGCCAACATGGAGTATGGCACATACAACGTGCTGGTGGTGGCCAATGCCAACTATGCCGCGCTCGATGGCCACACTCTGGCCGATGTGCGCACACAAATATACAATGGCACATATGCCGACCAAAGCACCGCCTGGCCCGAACGGCAATCGGACTTTGTCATGACATCGGCCAACGACGCGCAAATAATAGTGGGCACGGGCAGCACCCATACTGGCACGGCCAACGACGCCTTTACCACCACCAGCGGCCAGCCCATCGACCTCGATCGCCTGGCCGCCCGCATTGATTTTGTGCCCGATGCGGCCTATCTTAAGAGGGCGGCCGACGGCACCATCTACTACGAATATCCCGTTACCGATCCCGACGGCTCTGCCACCAGCAGCAAGTTCCGCCTCAAGTTTGTAGAGCCCTACAACATCACGCAGCAAAGCACCTTGTTCGAGCAGAGCATGGATGCCGACGCCACCACACAGGCACCCAAGGACAGTGTCATCTACCTTGGCGGCGAGAGCACCGAAAGCGGCACACCACGCTATGTGGCCGACCCGCTCACACTGCACAAGGGCAACCCTGCCACCACGGCCGACGCCTACAACGCTTTCTACGTGGCGCTGAACCGCTACAATGCCTTGCCGCAGAACGGCGCCCAGCTGCGCGCCATATACCCAGTGCGGCAGGGCAACCACGCCAATCCCGACGATGCTGCCAACCCTTACTACATAGTGGCCTATACCGCCGAGAACACACTCAGCGTGGCCTTGCAGCAAAGCAACGATGTCAGGACCTACGCCACGGGGCTGCGCTTCTTCGGCACCTACTTGCCTAACGGCGAGGAGAGCAAGGCTTACGACCGTGCCTACGACTTTGACATTCGCCACCGTTCATCAGACACGGCGTCCAAGCCCAACCTGGCCCTTCCCCTGGCCTACGGCATTGTGCGCAACAACATCTACCGCGTGCGCATCACGAGCATTAGACGCACCCCCGACAACTTCAACATCACGCTGCAAATACGTGTGGTGCCATGGCAACGCTACGAACACGGCGATGTTATTATGTAAAGCCAAGACTAACTTACCTGTTAACCCGTCAACCCGTCAACTAACTCATAAGTAAAGCCCAATGAAACACCTGCTCAGCATACTATTATTGTCAATCATACTGGCGGCCTGCAGCAGCGACCCCATAGCGCCCCCTGCTACCGACGGCACACCCATCAAGCTGTCTCTGCGCATTGCCACACAAAGCAAAGACACACAAAGCAAAGATGCCCAAAGCAAAGACGCCAAAAGCAAGGCCAGCGCCTCACCCGCATTAGGCTGGAACTACGAGCAGGGCGACGAACTCATCGAGGATTGGGTGGTCATCATGGTCAACGATGCCGACCACACCATCGAACAGGTGTTCACACCCGCCACCAGCCCCAATAACGTTGAGGCCGACAAAGTGGCCACCAATCTGCAAACCACCGCCTCAAACAAGACATTCTACTCCTTTGCCAACATCTCCCTTAAGCAACTCGAGCAAGCCACCGGGCACACATTTGCCAAGGGCGGCACCATGCCCGACATAGCCTCGGCCACCTGGCACATCGACGGTAACGGCTTCGACCCCAAGGCCAAAGATGCCACCACGGGACGCGCACAAGGCATACCCATGACAGGCATTTGCCACATGAGCCTTACCAACAAGGATAACGAAACAACCAAGACACTCTACGTGGTGCGCATGCTGGCCAAACTGCAGTTCAACATTACCAACAAAACCGGCGACGACATCACCATCAACACCATCAGCATCGACCGCCTCAGCGCCAATCCGGCCTCCAGCGGCGTGCAAAACGTCATGCTGTTCCCCTCGGCCACACCCACCGATGCCAACACGCAAGTGGTGCAACAGCCGCGCCTCAACGGCACACAGCCACAGCAGGTATACCATCTGGCGCTGAACCAAACCGTGGCCAACGACGCAAGCATCGGGAAGACACTTTACGTAAACGAGTGCACCACCCCCGCCAACCCCTTTGGCCAATTCATGCTCACCGTGGGGCTCACCATGGCCGACGGCACCACCACACAGCAACGTTACAGCGTGGTGAGCAACGACAATGGCAACTGGCACTTCATTGCCCGCAACGACTGGCGCATCATACCCATCATCCTGCAAAACATCAAGCTCGACCTCATACCGCTCGACTTTCCCGCCATTGGCGTGCTGCCCTGCTCGGTCAAGGAGGCCGACGGCACATTCACCTGCACCTTCAACGCCGGCGGCGAGTTCCGCCTCACCCCCAAAGTCACACGTTTTGACAATGGTGCGGCCGTGCCCGATGCCGACTGGAAATTCAGCCGCTTCAGCACCGACACCTACCCTGCCGCACCGCCTGCCGGCTTCTATGCCGCAGCCCCCTCATGGTTCGCCCGTGGCCGCTACATCACCGGCACCTTTGGCACCGCCACTGGCCAGGCCTACCACACACTTTACCTCACCCACAACGCCACGGGGCGCACCCTTGTGTGCCGTGTGCGCATCGTGCGTCCATAACAATCATTGTATAAACCATTATGACAAAGCATCTCACCATACGTCTGTCATTACTATTATTGTTATTATTCCACACCGCCACAGTCCATGCCTGGAGCGTGACGGCCGTGGCCGATGCCAACGTGGCACATGCCTACCTCAACAATGTGGCATCTGGCTCTACGGCCGACACCAAGACTGACGTGACGGCCATCAAACTCAGCAACTACTATGATAAGATACTGGCCGATTTAGGACTGAAAGAGAACGCCTCCGGCCAGTCGCTCTACATACGTTGGTACATCGAAAATGCCGACGGCACCTTGGCCAACATCGACGGCAAACTCACCCCGGCCACCACCGACAAGGAGCACATTACCGACACGCAGTGCCTTTATTGGTGCAGCACGCTCAGCACCACGCCTTTTAACTCGGCCAACAAAGCCGCCATTCTCGACCTCAACTACGTGAATGCCGGCACCGTGGGCCAAAAGGTGGTGGCGCTCATTGCCAAAATTGACAACACCAACCCCCTCACCACTGCCAACGGTGCCGTAACGGCCGAACCCGCCAAGTTCCAGCTCAAATACAGTTTCAGACTGGTGGACCAGACTAATGCCCGAGCCTGCTATATCACAACCGACGCCTCGCACTTAACGGCAAACCAAGCCTATTTCACTTGCAGTAAGAATGCCACGTACTTTGATATAACAGCCGATTGCGAGCGTTATAAAAATAATTTCTCACGCTTGTATCTGGTTGACCGCGCCACAGGGCAGATGATTGAAAACAGCCAAGACTACATAACACCTATCAAGACCGATTGGCCTATTTTAGGGGCATTTTACAAAACGCCACAAGGCCAAACATTCTATTCACGCACTACAGCTACTACTAACCCACAAAGTTTGCGCATCACCCTGCCAGCAGGCAAAACAGTCAACGACATCAAGGTGGTACGCCTCTATAGCAACAATGTCGACGGTCTGGTAGCTGGTAATCTTGTCAATGTCAACACCAAATACCCCGACTACTTTGTAGCACAAGACCCCGTGGCATGGAGCTCGGTGACAGAATATACTTACAAGCCTTACACTTTCCAACACTCCTCGGGCTATGCCTACAACTATGCCCCCGAAGGACTGAAAGACGGCCGCCAACAAGTGGCGCAATGGACCTACCAATACTACGTTAAACCTGGCGAGAAACGCAAACTTATCGTACCCATAGCCAGCCATGATGGCAGCGACAAGACTACCAGTTCCATCGAGCCGACTGGATATTGGAGGTGGTACGACAATGCCACCGACCGCGCCTGCACCTACATCAGCACCACCAACAACACTGGCTACCAACTCGAGGAGCCATGTTATGACGACCACGACCAATCATACGGCCTGTTCAAATATCAACTTGGCTATAATGAGTGGGCCACGGTTGAGAATGTGGCTTCTGTAATGTTCAACACCCCTACAAGCGGTTGGACCGGCACCGACGTGGCTTGCGATGTGAGCCGCTATAAGGACTACCCCGGCACAGCCCCTGACGTTAAATACGAGCCCACGCTCTCGTTGCGCTATCTGTTCAAGGTGCGCCCAGCCACCGATATTGCCGACAACATCAAGAAAGCCCTCATGTCTGGCACTGCCTACGAGGACAACGGCCACATAACGCTCGGCATGTACAATGGCTACAAGGGCAACATCACCCTGCGCATGGCCATCAGCGACTTGAGCATGTACTACTTCTACCCTTACACCAACACCGACTTTGCTGCCCCGTCACAGGAGAGCCACTTCGGCACCACGCTATGCCAAGGTAAATCGGTAACATGGACGGCCATCAAACGTATCGGCACTAAATACTACTACCACATACTGAAAGATGCCGAAGGAACCGAGGCTATGCTCCAAAACCGATATGACATCAATATCAACATAGAATCGTTCAAAGGCGAATACAGGCCCGTGAGCGACGGTCTTGGCCAGCCCTCATCAGACGTGCACACCATCAGCAGCATGGCCATAGGGCAACCCTATTATGTGTTGGCCTATGTCAACGACTACAGCGACCACACTGCCACCACCAAGCACTCCACGCCTGTGGCACGTTACACCTGCTACTTCCGTGCTGAATCGGCTCCGCAGGACATCGACAGCCTCGACTACAACCGCACACATGCCGTGCTCGAACGCAACTACACCCAAGTGGCCGACATCAGCTTCGACGACATGGTGGGCATGAACTATAACAAGCCTGACACAATATACGTCAATGGCGATGCCTACAACAACCAGTGGAACCAACCGTTAGACTGGAACCGCACTTACTATGGCTTTGTGTACCCCGGGCTCACATCACAAATGGCCCTTAATTCTGACTGGATGAATACGTGGTACAAATACTCGCCCTACCATGGCGACTACGTGATTATAAAGTCAATGAACGACCCCGTTGCCTCAAAGAATGCCGGGGGAAGCTACTGTTTCTATGCCCCTGAAACACTTTACGACGCCACCTACTACCGCACAGGCGGCAAGCAATACGGCTATTTCGTATACCTTGATGCAACCGACGAGGCACGCCCCATTATCTCAACCGACTTCGATGCCAACTTGTGCGAAGGCTCTACCGTCATTGCCACTATCAACATTGCCAACATGACTGATAAGACTGCCGCACCGCCACAGCTCATGTTCAAAATCTACGGCGAGACCATCGACCAACAAACGGGGAAAAAGCAGAGCCAACTCATACAGTCGTTTGCCTCGGGCGATTTCAAGTCGGTAGGTGCCACCGAAACCGGCCGGTGGTACCAAGTGTTTGCGTTCTCGGTAATAGCAACTGGCACACACCCCGAAAAGTATTCACACTTTTACATCACCGTCGACAATCAGGGAGCCAGCACTGGTGGCAACGACTTTGCCATTGACGACATACGCATCTACGTTAAGAACCCGAAGATTGAGGTGCTGCAGCAAAGCGACGATGCCGACATCTGCAAAAACCGCGAGAATGGCGCCAAACTCAAACTCAGCATGGTGTACGGCCAAGTGAAGGACGCTCTCGAACTGCCCAACTATACCGACGCCACCACCGACATCACACGCCCGCTCTTTTGGCGACTGGTGCATGCCGACACGGGGCTACCGGTCAACACGGCGTATGGCGACTCTACCTACAATGCCGGCCACACACACGACTACGGCGCCATTGTGGTGCACAGCACCGACACCCTTAACCGCCGCAACCTGTACGTAGATGCCAACGAATACTACCACCTCATGCTGGCCAACCGCTTTTTCAAGCTCGACCCCCACAAGCAGTACTATGTGTCGATAGCCACGCCGCGGCGCCGCATTGTCAACGGGGTGGAGGTGTACGAACCATCGTCATGGGGCACCCCCAACGCCACGTGCTCCATCTACAGCGAACCGCAGGACTATGTGCAGCAAGATGCCGTAGTGACCGACGAGAATGGCTCGGTCAGCACCACCTTCTCGGCCGAGTGTGGCGCCACCACAGTCATGGTGCACATGAAGGGCCGCCTGTCGCTGCCCGACGGCGTAAATGGCGGACGCATAGAGGTGAGCCGCTGGCCCTTCGACTGGTTCAGCGGCTCAGCAGCCGAATTCCAAGCGGTGAGCGGCCTCAACACCGCCCTTGTCAACTTTCGTGCCGAATACCCCGATTCCAACACCCTGCAGCCCACCAAGGGCTGCTACACCAAGGCCGACTCCACGCTGTTGCACCAATATGTGCAGGGCGTGCCAAGCAACAGCATCAATGAGTATGAGCAAAAGCTCTATCTGCTGGCAAGCAACACCTTCAAGGCACCCTTCGACCTGCCTGCTGATGGCAACCGCATTGTCAAGATTACGCTCATTCCACTTGCCGGACAATACACCGACACGCGCACCATGCCGGCACAAACCTTCACCATTTGCGGCTATCCGCTCGAAACCTCGGCCACGCTCACCCACGACGGGCCTGTGCTCAACCTGGGCTTCCCCTCGGTCACCTATCCCGACGAATGGGCACACACCGCGCGCTACCTGCGCCTCGATCTCAACCAAGTGGCCGCCCTCGAGACTGATGGCAACTACCTGCGTGTGCCCATACACAGCTATGCCGACGCGCAACGCCCCATCAGCACCAAACTGCACAACCTGAAACTTGACACGTACAATGCCGGCACTGCCCCGGCACAGCTCATACTGAGCGCCACCAACGACCCGCTCAACACGGCCAACATTGGCAAGAGCTTTGGCACTGTGCAAAACGCCATCATACAGCCCACCACACGCAACCTGTCGTTCAATCTGGCACCGGCCAAGGCTGCGGGCATCGAACTGCACGAGGGCTACGACTACACGCTCGAAATGCAATACTACGATGCCACACAGAACCCCGGCTCGGCCAACACCTGCAAGGGCACTACCTACATCACGCTGCAGGTCATACCCGAGTATGTGACGTGGACCGACCAACTGGCCAACAACGACAACTGGAACAACGATGCCAACTGGCGACGCGCCAGCAAGGCCGAACTGTACAGCACCACCTACAAGGATTATGGCACTGACATTCCGGGGCTGCAGCAAACTGCGGGCAGCGATGCCGGCAGCACACCGCACGCTTTCATTCCGCTGCGCACCACCAAGGTGATTGTGCCAACTGGTGGGGAGCCTCCCTTCCTTGGCTCTTACTCCGTGGCCACACGCGACTCGCTGCTCACCTACCTTGACAACGCTGTGAATGCACCGGCCACCACCAACATAGCCTACTACATGGTGCTTAACGACAAGCCCGTCACATCGGCCACAGGCACCTATTACGACTGTGTGCGCTTCTATGCCAACACGTGCGACCAGGTGTACTTCAAGCCGCGTGCCGAACTGCGCTACCAGCAATACTTGCAGTATAACCAGGCGTGGGTGGACGTTGAGATGCAGCCGGGCGAGTGGACCATGTGGAGCTCGCCGCTCAAGTCGGTTTACGCTGGCGACTTTTATGTGCCGCAGGCCACTGGCCGCCAGCTTACCGAGGCTTTCAAGCCCATCACCTACAATGCCGCCGTAAACAGCCGCGCGGGCTACCCCATCTACCAGCGCAGCTGGGACAAGGCGAAGTCTATGGTCATTACCGACACCGACGACGCCCTGCGCAACGACTACGATGCTTACATCGACTACGACTCGTTCAGTGGCACCGACACCCTGGCCGTAATGCAGCAGTGGAGCAGCCGCTACAACGATGTGAAGGTGCCCTATGCCCCCGGCCGCGGCGCAGCCCTGCTGAGCGAGGACAAACCGCACACGGGCCAACCCACCCTGGTGCGCCTGCCTAAGGCCGACACGCAGTATTACTACTACCGTGCCGATGGCACCAAGCGCCAAACGGTGCCGCTGCCTGCGCGCACCGGCCAAGGCCAACTGGCCACCTCCGACCCCGCAGTGGGCGACCCGCAAAAGCTCACCGGACGCCTCGTCATCAGCATCGACGAGGCTAACGAGCACAAGGACAACGGCTACTACCTTGTGGGAAACCCTTACATGTCGTCGCTCTACATGAAGCGTTTCTTCGACCAGAACACGCAGCTTTACCCCAAATACTGGACCATGCAGAACGGGCAGATGTGTGCCTTTGATGCCAGCGCCGACAATGTGGTGGCGCCCATGACGGCTTTCTTTGTCAAACCCGTGAGCGGCACCTTGCTGCAAAACATTGAGTTTCTGCCCATCATGACGGTGCCCTTCACCTCGGCCGTGACGCAGTCGGCCGAGGCCACGCTGCGCCTTACGCTCACCAGCGGCAGCCACACCACCAGCGCAAGCATTGTGGCGGACAAGGGGGCCGCGGCCGACTTTAAGGAGGGTGAGGACGTTGAGGCCATGTTCGACTCCAACACCACGGGCTCTGCCCTCACGCTTTACACCATGGCGGGCCAGTTGGCGGCTGCCATCAACCATGTGCCCGACCTGTGCAATGTGCCGCTGGGCATTGTGGCCCCTGCCTCCGCTGCTGTCACGCTGCGCATAGCTGGCACCGACCAGCTGCGCAAACCGCTCTACTTATACGATGCGCACACCAAGCACTACACGCTGCTCAACGACAGCACGGCTGTAACGCTCACGCCCAATGCGGCGGGCCGCTACGCGCTTACATCGCAAGCCATTGCGCCCCAACCTGTGCAAACGGCCTTGCGCTGCTGGGCCTCACAGGGGGGCATGGTCACTGCCACCACCGCGCCCGACGATTGCCTGCGTACAGTGCTTGTGTTCGACCCCACGGGCCGCCTTGTGCGCGAGTTTCAGCCTGCTGCCGTGTCGTACAGTTTCAACTTGCCGGCCGGCCCTTACCTCATCACTGTGTGCTCTGACGCTGTGACGGAGGGCCGCACCTTCAAGGTGGCGGTGGGGCATTAACCCACCCGCCTTTTTACATAGCCGTCTGAAACACGCGGCAAAAAAGCGCAGGCTCAAAACGCAAGCACCCAACACTAGCTCAAAACGCTACCACTAATGGGGGCGACGCGTCTCGCGTCGGGATAGAGAAAGGAGGAAAATACAAACTCTGCTAAATAATAGCTGCATCTTTTCCCGCCGCGAGACGCGTCGCCCCCATTAGAGGTAGCGTTTAACCTTTCAGCTCTTGCTCT
>ERZ1023843.67-NODE-67-length-19988-cov-15.577083_pt1 | contig 19988 bp, 10 predicted proteins | sample MGYA00380384_ERZ1023843 | MGnify/ENA primary metagenome ERZ1023843 (study PRJEB33179, sample SAMN07448989) | human gut metagenome | biome: Human-gut; feature: Human associated habitat; material: Faeces | host: Homo sapiens | place: India: Bhopal | collected...
CGGTAAGCGGCTAACACAAACGTCATATCTTCTGTTCTTATGTCCTTATGTTCTTCTGTTTCCCGCGTTAGCGGCTGCCAAGCAACGCTATGGCGTCAGCACATTAGCATATTACCCCATTAACACATTACCACATCAACACACCAGCGCATTGACTTATTTTTATTACTTTTGCACACAATAAGTCCGACGGATTAGGGAAACGGGTGTGAATCCCGTGCAGTCCCGCTGCTGTATGCCCTTTGTTCCGGCGCTCCAATGTGGCCACTGCTTTGTGTCGACACGACCAAAGTGGGAAGGCGGAGCTGCCGGGGGATAAGCCAGAATACCTGCCGCCGGCCCTGGCAAGCACACTTGCCGGTGACGTATGACCGAGCCCCCGAGGAGGGGCTGGCTACAACACATCACCCAACACACTACACACATCAAGCATTGATAGCCCTTATTGTATCCGCATGTATCACCCTGGCGGAGCCTGACACGCTGCGCACGGCCGAAGTCACCGCCCAACGGCGCGTGGCCGGACTGGCCACTGCCGTTACCGTGCAACGCATCGACTCGGCCGACATCATGCGACGTGGCATCACAAGCACCGCCGACGCGCTGCGGCGCATGGCAGGCGTCAACCTGCGCGACTACGGCGGGGCCGGCGGACTTAAAACGGTGAGCGTGCGCGGACTGGGAGCCGGACACACGGCCGTGAGCTACGACGGACTGGCCGTGACCGACACGCGACAGGGACAAATTGACATGGGACAGTTCTGCATTGACAATCTGGCGGACATTGAACTGCAAACGCTCGACAACGCACAACTGCTCGTACCTGTGCGCAACATGGCCTCTGCCGTGGTGAACATGCACACTCCCTGGAGCCTCAACCCCGACCACCGATGGCACGCCACAACCACACTGCAACATGCCTCGTTCAACACCTGGGCACCCGCCCTCACGCTCAACAAGGCGTGGCGCAGCGGCACAGCCATGAATGTGAGCAGCAACTACTTCTTTGCCGACAACAACTATCCCTTTACGCTGAAAAACGGACTTACCACCTCGCACCTCACTCGTAACAACAGCCGCATGCAGCGCGTCACCACCGAGGCCAATGTGAGGCAAACACTCAGCCACGGGGGCATGGTCACCGCCAAAGCTTATTTTTACCACAACTACCGCCACCTGCCCGGCATGGTGCACTACTATGTGAACAATGGCACGGAGCGCCTGCTCGAGCAAACGGCTTTTGGCCAGGCACGCTGGCAGCAGCAGTGGCAACGGCTGAGTGTGTTTGCGGCAGCTAAATACAACTGGCAAACAAGCCAATACACCGACATAGGGGGGCAATATCCCGGCGGCGCACTGCACCAAAACTATTGGCAGCGCGAGGCATACGCCACAGCCGGGGCGGCACTGCACCTCACGGCATGGCTGCAAGCAGCCTACACCACCGACTATTCACACGCCTCACAGAACAACAACCTGCCCACCGACCACGCCGTGAGCCGCGACACCTGGCTGCAAGCCCTCGCGCTGCAACTGCACACCGCGCGCTGGCAACTGATGGCACGCGGCATACTGCACTGCTACTGGAACCACATGCGCCACGGCACGGCTGCGGCCAACGCACAACGCCTCACCCCGAGCCTTACGGCCTCGTATCTGGCTGTGCGCGCACCGCTATGGCTCTACCTCAGAGCGGGCTACAAGGAGAGTTTCCGCATGCCCACCTTCACCGAGAACTATTACTACCACCTGGGCTCCGCCACCCTCAAGCCCGAACTCACGCGCCAACTCTCGGCAGGGCTTACCATGCAGGCCGCTCCCAACCGCAAGTGGTGGCCACTGGTGGCCTTTACGGCCGACGGCTACTACAACCGCGTGGCCGACCGCATCGTGTCGGTGCCCTACAACCTGTTTGTGTGGCGCACGGTCAACATGGGCGATGTGCGCACCGCCGGACTCGACGTCACGCTGCAGAGCACATGGCAACCTGTGCCATGTCACACCTTGCTGCTGGCTGCCAACTACACCCTTCAGCACAGCACCGACCACACGTCGGACAAACTCTCCACCTGGCACAAACAACTGGCCTACACCCCGGTGCACAGCGGGGCGGCCTCGCTCACCTGGCAGAATCCGTGGGTGGCTGTGGTGGGCAGTGTGTCGTACGCTTCACTACGCTGGTGTAACAATGAGCATATAGCCAACACCAATTTGCCGGCCTACGCAGAGTGCGGATTTGCCCTCTACCGCACACTGCAACTGCGTCATTCACAACTCACTTTGCGTGCCGACTTGGTAAATGCCTTTGACAAACGCTATGAGGTAATCGGGCGCTACCCCATGCCCGGACGCTCCTACAGACTCAGCATCAAATACCAATTATAAGGTGAAGAGTTAACAAGTTGACAAGTTGAAGAGTTAACAAGTTGACAGGTTAACAGGTTGACAAGTAAGTATGTTCAACACTACTTACTGAATGGTAAGGAGCTTAATATATTTGGCATACTTACCTGCAAACCCGACAACTTGTTTACTAAATTCTACAACGCATATATCAACAATACAATAATAACACAACTATTATATTAAATCAATTATGCTTAAACAACTCAAGTTTGCAGCCATTGCGCTGCTCGTAGCGGTAGGTTTCACCGCTTGTTCGGACGATGAACCCACTCCCGCTCCCGCGCCCCTGCGCGGTGAGGCCGGCATGTACGTTATCAACCAAGGCAACTCTTATGGCAACGTGGCCGGTGCACTCGACTTCATTGCACAGAACGGCACCAAAACCGACAGTGTGTTCTTCAAGGCTAACGGCCAGTTGATTGGCGACGCACCGCAAAAGCCCATCATCTACGGCTCAAAGATGTACGTGCCAGTGTTCGCTTCGAACCTCGTATGGGTGCTCGACGCCAACACAGCTACTGTAATAGCCAGTGTGCAGACCAACCAACCTGAAGCCGTATGTGCCAGCAATGGTCATGTGTACATCAGCAACAACGACGGCTTTGTCACCCGCATCGACACCACTACCTACACCAAGTCGGCCCCGCTGGCTGTAGGCCCCAACCCTTATGGCATGGCTGCCGCCAATGGCAAGGTGTACGTAGCTTGTAGCGATGCCAACAATTATGGCACAGGTTATGCCAACTCGGCCATCGCCGTAATTGACGAAGCTACCTTCAGCAAGGTGAAGAGCATCACCAACGAGGGCATTACCGACCCTTGGGAGATGGCTGCCGACAACTCGGGCAATGTGTACGTTACCACGCCCTACACCGCCAACAAGGTGTGGAAGATTGATGCCAACGACAATGTGTCGGCACTGTGCGACGGTACTTATATTGCCACCAACACCCAAAACCGCACATCGCGCGCTACGGGCAAGCAAGACTTGCTCTATGTTATCCATGCCGTGACCGACTGGAGCACTTACACCACCACCATCAGCAGCAGTGTGTACAATGCGGCCACTGGCGCACAGTTGAGCAACAATTTCCTGCAAACTCCCGCCAACACCACCGAGTACACCTTTGCCCCCATCTGTATGGACGTGAACCCGGCCAACGGCGACATCTATGTTTGCTCTGACAACGGCTCTAATGGTTATGCCAAGCCCGGCTACATCAACGTATACACCAGCAATGGTGCATTCAGCAAGCGCATTGCCACAGGCATTCACCCCTATGGCGTGATATTTAAGTAAGCCACGCTCGCGCTGCGAGCAAATGTGCAGATACAAAGATGTGCAGATGATGTAATTGTATATCATCTGCACATCTTCGTATCTGCACATTTGTGTACATCAGCAAGCAGCGCCCGCCTGGTTCTCCAAATAATGTGCTATTCCGTCCTCATCATTCGAGAGCGTTACAAAGTCAGCTTCGGCGCGCACCTCGGGGGCAGCGTTAGCCATAGCCACCCCGATGCCGGCCAGTCGCAACATTGAAAGGTCGTTATAGCCATCGCCAAAAGCTATCATGTCGGCCGGCTGCTGCCCAATGAGGCTCAGCAAGCGCATGAGCGACTGCGCCTTGTCAATGCCCTTGGGCACCAGTTCGAGAAAGAAAGGAGCCGAGCGGAACACCTCCATGTCATTTCCCACCACATCGGCCAGTTCAGCCTCGGCACGCACCATGTCGTCGGGGTGTCCCGTCATGAGCAGTTTGGTAGGTTGCGGCTCAATGGCCTCGAGCAAGTTATCCACGCCCCGTATAGCCATATTGTTAATACGGCTCTCCTCGTGCACATATTCATCGTCAGGCATTTCCGTCACAATGTCGTGTCCCACATATCCCAGCAAGGCAAAGTGGTGTTGGCGCGCATACTGGTGCAGCACCGGAATGACCTGTGCCGGCAGGTGTTTGGCATAGATAAGCTCTTTGCTTTTCCAGTCCACAATTTGTCCGCCGTTGTACGACAGGATATAGCCGCCGCGTTTTTCCATTTCGAGGCATTCGGCCACCGGCGCAATGCCATAAGTGGGGCGTCCCGAAGCCAGCACCAGCACAGCCCCATTGGCCTCAGCATCGAGCAGTGCCTGGCGTGTGCGCGGTGTTACTTTCTTTTCGCTATTAGTAAGCGTACCATCAAGGTCTAAACTGATTATCATGAAAAAGGTGTTGAATTATTGTATATAGAAAAGCACAGCAACATCTACGCTAAGGCGTCAGCACATTAGCACATTGCCACATTAGCATATTATCCTCGGCGTCAGCCCTTATGTTCTTGAGGTCACGCAGACGTCAGTCCGTGGCCTTAAGCCGCGCAGCGGCCTTATGTTCTTTTGTACTTATGTTCTTTTGTTTTCCGCGTTAGCGGCTGCCAAGCAACGCTAAGGCGTCAGCCAATTACCACATTGCCACATTAACGAAACGCGCTCGTCGCCTCCCACATCACAATGCCAGCCGTCACGCTCACATTCATGCTGTGCTTTGTGCCATACTGCGGAATTTCGAGAGCCTGGTCGCAAGCGTCCACCACGTCCTGCCGTACCCCCTTCACCTCATTCCCCATCACCAGGGCATAGCGTTTTGAAGGGTCAAACTTGAAGGCACCCAGTTTAAGGCTGCCCTCCACCTGCTCCACCGCCAGCACCACGTAACCCGCCGCCTTGAGTTCGCTTACAGCCTGCAGCGTGTCGTTGTAGTAGCGCCATGTCACAGAGTCCTCGGCCCCGAGAGCCGTTTTGTGCATCTCGGCCGAAGGCGGTGTGGCCGTAATGCCACACATATACACCGCCTCAATGCGCATGGCATCGGCCGTGCGCAACACACTGCCCACATTGTGCACCGAGCGTATGTTGTCGAGCACCATCACAAGCGGCACCTTGGGGGCCTGCTTAAAGGTGTCAACATCTATGCGGTTAAGATCCTCAACAGTAAGTTTTCGCATTGCTTGTATACTATATATTTATTTGCCTGCAAAGTTACGAAAACCCCGTGGATAACCCCGTGCATAAACTATGGAAAAGCTGTGGAGAGGGGTGGGGATAACCTATGCCCCCGCATGGCCGTATGGCCCAATATGGTTATCCACGAGTTCACAACGTTTTACGCAGTATTTCACCACCATAGTCCACAGTTTTCGGCCACTTTCCACAAACTTTTTTTGTACACCTAAAAGTTTTCAACAGGGTGTGGAATAGTCACACCCCATGCCGCCAACCCACCTTTATAAATAGGCATTTTGCCCCAAACACAGGCTGTGGATAAAAATGTGAGTAACCCCGTGCAAAACGGGGATAACTTACTGGCCAAATTTTGGACTAAAAAACTATGCACACTTTCCACAGCCATATATACCCAACATAGGTATCTTTAATTTTAATCTATAGAATAAAAAAGAAAATAGAATAATGAGTATATGAGGGAATGAGCCGGTGTGTGGAAAAACCGTTCGCCCCCTTGTTGGCAGTGTGGTCGTACCAGGGTGTTTCGCCCCGTGCCGCACCGCGCGGTTACGGCATGGGGCGAGCGGGTTTTCTGTTACGGGAGGGCGGTATTTCTGTCGGAGCAAACCGAATGCCGCTCGCTCGTAACAGAAATGCCGCTCCCCCGTAACCGGAAATCGGTACAGCCTGTGCCGTGACGCGGCAGGGGGGCAGAGGCCATTGGGCAACGGCTGTCGGGCGGTGGCACACGGCGTGAATGAACATCGCTCTACTTCCATATTTTACCACCTATGCCGTGTTTTCGACCACTTATGCACACCAACTAAATTATTTTTAATAAAAAACAGATTAAGACGTGCTAATAACAATAAATATTCATACCTTTGTGGCATAAGGCAAACACTTATTTATATCTAAAGGCATACGCTTGCCTGTATGATACAAGTTAGTTTGCAGAACTTATAGCGACAATAAACACATTACTTAAACCTATAACCCCTCTACAGATTATGGCAAACCCACTATTCAAGCACCTATTGGTAACGGGAATGCTCTGTGCCGGAACAACCCTGTTGTTCACTGGTTGCATTGACGATTCCTACGATCTCGATAAAGTAGACCTTACCATGAAACTCAACACCGACGGACTCGGTGTGAAACTTGGCAATACCGACCTCATTGCACTGGCCGACATACTTGACGAAGACGAAACGGTGAAAACCGAGGCTAACGGACTTTACTATCTGGTGAAGGACGGCACCTCAAACTTCAACGTCAAGGTGGACAACATGACCACCAGTTTTAACGACACCAGGCTCGACATGAATACGCCTGTACTTCAATACGACGACGTAAAGAGGCAGCTGGAAGAAAAGGGCATACCCGTGGTAGAAGGCCACCCACTGCCCATACCGGCCAACTTTGAGATGCACGGCAGCGCCGAGGGTGACCAGAAGGTTGACTTCAGCATAACCGGTGTGAGCGACGTGAAGCAGGTTAAGACCATCGACCTGCAAAAGTCGAAAGTGGCCTTGACACTGACCGAGGCCAATAAACCCGCCTCACTCAACCTGGGTGTGACACGCCTTAAAAATGTCCGCCTCTATCTGCCCAAATTTCTCGGTGTGACCGATGTGGCTCCGGGCTGGGAACTGAAAGAAGGCAATGTGCTTGTGTACACTCTTAACGGCGGCACATACAACTACAACCGCAACAATCCCGAAATTTGCTCAGTCTACCTCAACAAGGTGGCGCTCGACCAAACCGAACATAAAGGCAAGGTGGAGAATGGCGGCATAGAACTGACCCCCAACGAACTCAATGTGAGAATGACGGCCGAGCAAGTGTACTTTGAAAACCGTGCTGGCCGCGAGCTCAGCATGAACGAGGGCGACCAGGCTTCGGTGCGCCTCGACATAAAGGTGCCCAACAATGTGCTCAACATCAGCCAGGTGACGGGTATATTCAATCCGGCCATCGACCCTGACAACGAGCGCATCGACGTGAGCAACGACCTGCCCGACTTCCTGCAGGACAAGGACGTGCGCATTGTGGCCACCAACCCCACCATACGTTTCCATGCCAACATGAGCACACTGCCCGTGGGCATTGACATGAGAGGTACGCTCACGGCAGTGAAGGAGAATGGCGCCTTTGAAAACGGTGCCACCACCAAGGTAGTAAAGCTTGACAAGGGCGTGATGGAAATGGGCCGCGATAACTATGTGTACTACTGCAATCAGGGTAACACCCCCTACGACCCCGAAGGGGCCAAGGCCGGTGCTGCCACGGTGAAGAACACGGCTAACATTGGCGATCTCATTACCGAATTGCCCGATTATCTGGAGGTAGACCTTAAGAACAATCAAATCAACGTAAAGAATGAGTACTACACCGTGCAGCTTGGCCGCGACTATCATGTTGATGCCGACTACAGCGTGTTTGTACCATTTGAGTTTGACCGCGGCTTGAAGGTGGTGTACAACGATTCTACCGAGAGCATGCACAGCGACCTCAAGGATCTCAGCGCCACTGGTACACTCGAGGTGATGGCCGATGCTTACAACACCATTCCGCTCGAGCTGCTTGTGGGCTTGAAGGCTGTAGATGTGGACGGCAATGTTGTGCCTGTTGAGTTCAACACCGCCGAGGCCCATGTGGCTCCGGGCGACGGCAGCACCTACACCATGAATGGCGAGGTGAAGCAGCGCAGTGGCTCAGAGGTGATGACACCTATTAAGATTACTGCCAAACTTGATGACAAGGACCTGCTCAGCCGCATCGACAAGTTGTGCTTCAACATACATGCCGACGCTACTGGCAGCAACAAGTTGGTGTCTACCCAGTACCTCAAGCTTAACAATATAAAGATCAAGCTCCATGCGGGTGTGATTGCCGATTTCAACTAAATCCCTTTCATAATCTAATACAATACTCTGACCAATATGAAACTACGTCATATACTCTCACTGGCCGCCATGCTGGCACTGCCTGCTGCGGCACAGACCGAAGTGAGCACCACTTACTTCATGAACTCTTCGACCTCACGCCACGACATCAACCCCGCCTTGCTCGACAAGCCGTATGTGTCGATGCCCCTACTGCCACTGGGCGACTTCAGCGTGGGGACAACGGGTAACATCGGACTAAAAAAGTTTGTTTATAAAATGGGGCCCGACTGGCAGGGCTACGGCGAGAACGGCAACACCCTTACCACCTTTATGCACCCCAATGTGGACGCTGGTGAGTTCCTTGGCGGCCTGAAGGACAAGAACCGCCTTTCGGTTAACCTCAAATATCAGTTGTTCGGCTTTGGCTTCAAGGCTTTTGGCGGCATCAACTCGGTAGAGCTCAATGTGCGCTCCAACACCAATCTGTGTCTGCCCAAAACGCTGTTTGAGTTTATGAAGAACATCGGCAGCCAGGAGTACGACATTACCAACCTGGGTGTGCGCACCGAAAACTATGCCGAGTTGGGCTTGGGCCACTCGCACAAAATTGACGACAAATGGACTGTGGGCGGCAAGCTCAAGTTCCTCTTTGGTTTGGCTTATGCCGATGTGTCGGGCAAGGACGTGCGTTTCCAGCTGGCCGAAGACAAGTGGCAGGTGAGCGGCGATGTGCAGGCTGTGGCCTCGATTATGAAAACCGAGTTCAAGCAGTCGGACAAGACGGAGCCTGTTGAGAATGTGCAGCCCGGCGAACTGCCGCGCCACCGCATCAAGGAGCTTGGCGACTTTAAGGGCGGTTTGGCAGGCTTTGGTATGGCTGTAGACTTGGGTGCTACCTACAAGGTGATGGAAGACCTCACGGTGAGCGCAGCCCTTACCGACCTGGGCTTTATAAACTGGAGCAATGCGCAGCACGCCTCATCGGCCGGCCATTGGGAATTTGAGGGCTTTGGCAATGGTAACTATGGTGAGGAAATACCCATCAACCAGGACGGCCGCGACCTTGGCGACCAGTTTAAGGACCTTGGCGACGACCTTGGCGATGCCTTTGCCGTGTACGACGACGGTGTGAAGTCGGCCACCCGTGCCTTGGCTGCTACCCTCAGCCTCGGTGCCGAGTATACGCTGCCGGCTTATCGCAACCTGCGTTTCGGTTTCCTCTATCAGAGCCGCATGGCGGGTCGCCACAGCTACCACCAGGGTCGTTTCTCGGCCAACGTGGCACCTGTTAAGTGGTTCGATGCCTCGTTGAGCATGGGCTTTACCAGCACAGGTGTGCAGGGTGGTCTTGTGGCCAGTCTCCACGCCAAGCACTTCAACTTTACCATCGGTACCGACCGCTTCTTTGGCAAATTGAGCAAGCAGGGCATTCCCCTCAACCGTGCCAACAGCAACATTGCCATTGGCATGTCGTTCCCGTTGTAGGATAATGTGCTAATGAGTTAATATGGCAATGTGCCAATATGTTAATGAGCTGACGCCGTAGCGTTGCTTGTTGGCATATTGGCACATTGTTATATATTGCTGTAGGGTGAAACGTAAACTTGCGAACAGACTCAAGCGCCAAACGCTACCTCTAATGGGGGCGACGCGTCTCGCGTCGGGCATTTTCAATACTCGTCCCGCGCGTCGGGATTTAAGGCAAAGGTTCACAGACAGGTGTGTAATTCGTGCTGTTTGTGAGCCTTTATTCTGTGTGTGAGCATGGCATTTTTCCCGACGCGAGACGCGTCGCCCCCATTAGAGGTAGCGTTTGGCGCTTGAGTCTGTTCGCAAGTTTACGTTTCACCGGGCAGCGATAATTGCCATATTAGCCCATTGGTTCGTAGCCATTTGCAAGCATATTAGTGTGGAAAGCAAGCGTAATTGCGCAGAAAGCAGTATATTTGCGGTTAATAACCACCTTTTATTTAATACCACAACTTATAATAGTAACAACAAATGAAAGTAATAAACCTGGGCGAACGGAGTTCGGTTATAAACTCATACATGGCGCAGCTGCGCGATGTGGAAGTGCAGAAGAACCGCACCCTCTTTCGCCGTAACATGCAGCGTATAGCCCGCGCCACAGCCTATGAGGTGAGCCGCACGCTGCAATACTCTGAAAAGGCCATCACCACACCGCTGGGCGTGAAACAAGTGCCCACCTACGACGACCGCATTGTGGTAGGCACGGTGCTGCGTGCCGGTGTGGCATTTCACGAGGGATTTCTCGACACGTTTGACCAAGCAGACTCGGCCTTTGTGGCTGCTCACCGTGACGAGGGCAAGCGCGAGGACATTAAAATACACGTTGACTACATAGCCGCTCCGCAGTTGGACGGCTGTACCTTTTTGATGGTGGACCCCATGCTTGCCACTGGTGGTTCGCTCGAACTCTCTTACAAGGCTTTCCTTACACACGGCACACCGGCCAAACTGCACATTTGCTGTGCCATAGCCGCACAAGAGGGCATTGACCACTTGTGCCGCGTGTTCCCCGACGATGTCACACTCTGGGTGTCGGCTGTCGACCCTATCCTTAACGACCAGGCTTACATCGTGCCGGGACTTGGCGATGCCGGTGACTTGTCTTTCGGTCCGAAATTGGATTAGAGGGTTAGGGTAGGTTAGAGGGTTATGAGGTTATGAGGTTATAAGGTTATAAAGTAACCTTTGTGTGTTAGGTAGGTTATGGTAATCTTTTAACCCTCTAACCTCATAACCCCTTAACCTCCCTCTAAACCTCATACCCCCCTTACCTCATCTCCCTCCTCCTTGCTTGCCTAACACACAAAGGTTACTTTATAACCCCATAACCCCATAACCCCATAACCGCCTCCTATATATGAAGAAACTCTTATCCCTTTTGTTACTGCTTGCCCTTGGCTGCGGTACAGTCTCTGCCCACGATTTCAAGATAGAAAAGGGGCAATTTGTGCTCGATGGCAAACCCATCACTTTGGTGTGTGGTGAAATGCACTATCCGCGCATACCACAGGAGTACTGGCGCGACCGACTGTTGCGTGCCAAAGCCATGGGCCTTAACTGCATATCAACCTACGTGTTCTGGAACATTCACGAGCGCCAGCCGGGCAAGTTCGACTTTACCGGCGAAGCCGACCTGGCCAAGTTTATACGCACAGCGCAGGAACTGGGCCTCTATGTGGTGCTCCGTCCTGGCCCCTATGTATGTGCTGAATGGGACTTCGGCGGCTTCCCCTATTGGTTGCAGAACAACAAAAACATGAAGTGGCGCAGCGACGACCCCGACTTTTTGGCCGCTTGCCAGCGCTACATCACGCGACTGGGCAAGGAAGTGAGCAAGTACTGCGTGGGCAATGGCGGCAATGTGCTGCTTGTGCAGGTAGAAAACGAGTATGGCTCATACAGCAACGACCGCGTGTATATGGGCAAAATACGCGATATGTTGGAGAAGGCCGGCTTTAATGCCCCCTTCATCACCTGCGATGGCGCAGGACAAATGCCCAACGGCTACATGAAGGGCGTGCTGCCCACAGTTAATGGTTCGGTGGGCGAGGAAGTGAAGCGCGCCATCGACCGCTTCTATCCTGGCGGCCCCTACTTTGTGGCAGAATTCTATCCCGCATGGTTCGACGTGTGGGGACAAGGACACTCGCGCCGCGACTACCGCTCGCCGGCACAGCAAATTGACTGGATGCTCGGTCATGACGTGTCGGTTAATATGTATATGTTCCACGGTGGTACGAACTTTGCCTATACCAATGGCGCCAACACCATAGGTAGCGGCTATGAGCCACAGCCCACCAGCTACGACTACGATGCACCGCTCAGCGAGTCGGGTGTGGCCACACCCAAGTATTATGCTTTCCGTGAGGTGATACAGAAACACTTGCCCGCCGGCGAAACGCTGCCCGATGTGCCTGCTGCCAACCCTGTGGCCACCTTTGCACAGGTGCAGCTGCTCGACAGTGTGCCCCTGCGTGCCGCCTTCGGACGCAGCATGCAGTCTGAACGTCCGCTCACAATGGAAGAGGCCGGACAGGACTTTGGCTACATTCACTATCAAACTACCGTTGAAAAGGGTGGCAAGGGCCGACTCGTTCTGCGCAAGTTGCGCGATTATGCCATCGTCTTTGTCAATGGCAAGCGTGTAGGGTCGCTCGACCGCCGTTTCAGCCAGACGGGCATGATGGTAGACATACCCGATGGTGCCAAACTCGAAATATTGGTGGAGAACGTGGGCCGCATAAACTATGGTCCCGACTTGCTCGACAACCATAAGGGCATCACCGAGAGCGTAAATTTCTGTGGCAAGGAACTGAAGGGCTGGACCACCACGCCGCTTCCGCTCTATCAGCTCACCAAAATGCCCCGCTGCCAGGCTCCCGAAAAGGGTAGCCACGACATGGAGGGCGTGGCTTTCCACCGCGGCACCTTCAAACTCGACAAGCGTGGCGACGTATTCCTCGACATGAGTGGTTGGGGCAAGGGCGCCGTGTGGGTTAATGGCCGCAGCATAGGCAAGTTTTGGCAAATTGGTCCGCAGCAAACGCTTTACGTGCCGGGTCCGTGGGTAAAGAAGGGCCGCAACGAGGTGATTGTGTTCGACATGGAGCCTACTGGCCACTATGGCGTAGCAGGTTTGGCCGACCCCGTGCTCGACAAGTTGGGCCACGACCACAATGCTCCCAAGGCTGGCGGTCGCGTTCAGCCCACAGGCAAACCTATCATTGAAGATGGCGACTGTGTGTTAGGCGCCACCATGCAGAAGGCTGATGGCGTGCAGCACTTCGACTTTAAGGCACCTGCCACCATGCGCCACCTCTGTGTTGAGGTGGAAAGTTCGTACGACGGCAAACACTCTTGTCTGGCCGAGATCAACCTTATCGGTGAGGACGGTAAGCCACTGCCTAAGGACGCTTGGTCTGTGGTGTATGTAAGCACAGAACAGGCTGACGAAGGACCGGCTGAATACCTCTTCGATGAAAACAAGCGTCAATACTGGCACTCAAAGTGGAAGGGCGTAGACCCCGATGAGTTCCCTCACCGTGTCATTATCGACCTTGGCGAAATTCAAACTGTCAAAGGCATTGAGCTGCAACAGCGTAACCCCAACATGCCGGGGTGTGTTAAGGACTTCCGCATCTACGGCCGTCCGCAGTTCTTCCTCTTCAAGTAGAGGTTATGAGGGGGTTATGAGGTTATAAGGTTATGAGGTTATAAAGTAACCTTTGTGTGTTAGGTAGGTTATGGTAATCTTTTAACCTCTTAACCCCCTAACCTCTTAACCCCCTAACCTCTAACCCTCTAACCCCCTTACCTCATCTCCCTCCTCCTTGCTTGCCTAACACACAAAGGTTACTTTATAACCTTATAACCTCAAAACTCATAACCTCATCCCCTTCTCCCCTTCCCTATATTCTCATGAAACAAGCTGTCATATTATCTCTGTTATTAGCCTATGCCCCAAGTATGGCACAGGCACAAGTAAAGGTGAGTCAGACGGCCACACAAGTGACCATTGAGAACCAGTATTTGTCGCGTACCTTTAATATAACCGGCAACCGCCTTACGCCAGGCGTGCTTGTAAACAAGCGTGCCGCAGGAGCCACCTTCACACCTGGCCAGGGCAGTGAGGAGTTTGCACTCAATCCGCAGGCCCGTCAACACACCCTCGTCAGTCGCAAGGGGTGGAAGGCCGAGGCCGACTCGTGGTGTAACGAGTCGGCAACAGTGGGCAACCCCAACCTGGCCATCGATGGCGACAACGGCACCATGTGGCACACCTGGTACGCCACCCCCACACCGGGCGGGCAAAAGGGCAACGACAAATTGCCGCACAGCCTCATCATATCGTTGGGCAAGCGCACCGCATTCCGCGCTTTTGGCTATCTGCCGCGCCAGGGAGCCTATGGCGCCATGTCGAACGGCAACATCAAGGGGTACGAATTCTACATATCGAACGACAAAAAGAAATGGACGCTCGTAAAGAAAGGCAAGTTCAACTATAACAGCGTGCAAACCATTTGGGTGGCCCTCGACAAGGAGTACAAAGCCAAGTATGTAAAGCTCACCGAAACCTCGTCAACCAACGGCGGCGCATTCGGTGCCTGTGCAGAGTTCTACCTCACCACCGATGTGGTAAAGTCTGCCGCAGCACCCGCCACAGGCTTGAAAGCCTCGGCCATGAAAGTAAAGGGTGTGCATGTGGCCAGCACGGGCAATGGCAAACGCGTCACCTTCGACCTGGCCCCAACGGCCTATACCAACCCCGTTGACGGTGTGACATCGACGTGGGACATCGACATGGTGGTGGAGATGAACGACAACGACCACTTTATGCGCAAATACTTGCTCGTAAAGGCTGCCGATGAGGCTACCCGCGCCCTGCCCATCGACTACATTGAAATGGAAAACCTTGGCACACAGCAGGTGCCGGCCAACAGCAAGTGGACACGTCAGCAGGCTGCCGGCGGCGAGGGCGGCATGTCGGCCTACACCATTACGCTGGGGCAGCCCGTGTATGTGGACGGCATGTTCTTCGGTTCAGAGTTTCCGCAGGCCGAAAACGAAATTGACGACCAGGGCATGTACCACACTCGCTACTACAGCGGCAAGTCGCTCAAAACGCTCGACCTTAACGAGCACCGCGTCAATGCCAACGGCCAGTTCCGCACATGGCCTAATGTGACGGGTGCCACACGTTCGGCCACCGACCACAACGTCATACGCACCGACTTCTTCAAATACATCAACACCATAGCCCGCCCCATCAAGGCACGCATGCAGTACAACTCGTGGTACGACTGGATGATGGACATCACCGAGGACCGCATCAATGCCTCGTTCCGCGAGATGGAGCGCGGTTTCACGCAGTACGGGCTGCGCCCCATGGACTCGTATGTGGTGGACGACGGCTGGAACAACTACGACCAGGTGGGCACCGCCGAGTCGGGCACCACGCACAACACTACCGGATTTTGGGAGTTCAACTCAAAGTTCCCCAACGGCTTGAAGGGCGCCAGCGACATTGCCCACCGCTATGGTTCGGGCTTTGGCATATGGCTCGGTCCGCGCGGCGGCTACAACTTCAACCAGCAGTGGGGCAAATTCCTTGAGCAACACGGCAACGGCACCTACAGCACCACCACCTACGATGTGGTGACGGGCGACTCGGTGTATGTGGCCAAACTGCGCGACTTCTTTATCAAGCAGCAGCGCGACTACGGTGTGAACTATTGGAAACTCGACGGATTTGCCACCCAACAACCACAGGCATCTACCAACGGACGCTACATTACGGGCGGCAAAAACGGCAATTATTACTTTACCGAACACTGGGAACGCTGGTACCGCAACCTCGATGCCATGTATGCCGATGCCAAGAGCCGCAACCAGGACTTGTGGATTAACCTGACCTGCTATGTCAACCCCTCGCCCTGGATATTGCAGTGGAGCAATTCGGTGTGGATACAGAACTCACGCGACATGTGGCATGCCGTGGTGGACGGCCGCGAACGCGAAATGGACCAACAACTCTCCTACCGCGACGACCGCTATTGGGTGTTTATCAACAGTCAGCAGCTGCAGTTTCCGCAGGCCCACATCTTCAACCACGACCCCGTGTATGGCAAAACCGGTGCCGTGGCCCCCAATGCCATGACCGATGCAGAGTTCCGCGCCTATCTGTATATGATGGCAACCCGCGGCACGGCCTTTTGGGAGATGCTTTACAGCTACAACCTCATGAACGAGGGCAACAAGTGGCTCATCAACGCCGAGGCCCTCAACTTTGTAGACCGTCATTACGAAACCTTGCGCAACGCCATATACTTTGGCCAGTCACCCCTCAAGGGCGGCATCTACGGCTACTCGTGCTGGCGTCAGGGCAACAATGGTGCGGCTGATGGCATCGTGTCGTTCCGCAACCCCTCAAATAGTGAGCAAACCTACACCTACACCCTCGACAAGAGCGTGGGAGTGCCCGAACAGGCTGCTGGTTTGTGTGCCTCGCTGGTGATGGAGTATACGGGCAATCCCGAGCAGCAGACGGCCGAGGCCGCGGCTTATGCCGCTGCAGCCAATGCCAAGGGGCTGGCCTATGGCTCAACCCTCAGCATCAAGCTCAAGCCGGGTGAAATAAGGGTGCTGCGCTTTGCTGCCGACAGTGCGGTGGCTGCGCAACCCGTCATGGCACGTGCCGACAAGCAGCACGAAGTCACACTCGTGATGGACCAGCCCGTATGCACCGACGGGGCCACCTTCGAACTGCTTGCGGGCGGCAAGCGTACCGGAAAGCCTGCCACAGCTGTCACCACTGATGCCGACTACCGCACACTGCACCTCACCTTTGGCAGCACCTTGGGCGAGACCAAGCCATACAGCATACGTATCAAAGGACTGAAAAACTGGCAAGGTGCTGCCACTGCGGCCGAGTCGCCACAGTTCTACTTTGCTCCCGACAGTGTGCTCGAGTGCATCGAAAAGCCCGTCACGCTGAACGAGGCAGTGCGTCTTGGCTCGCACAAGGCTGTTGTGGGCAAGGGCGATTTCAGCATCGACTTTACGCTGACCACCACCGATGCCGATGTGCAGTTGGCCAGCCAGGGCGAAGCATGGAGCTTGGCGCTCAAGGGTGGCAAACTTTGTTTCAAAGCGGGCCATGTGGCCTACACAACCCCCGTCAGCGTGCACGATGGCAAAGCCCACCACATTGTGTGTTGCCGCGAGCGCAACGGCATGGTGAAGGTATATGTCGACGGCCAATTACAAGGCACAGCCTATGACAAGGCTTACGTAAATGAGCCCTTGCAGGCGGCCCCCATCGTGCTGGGACAGGCAGGGCGCACCTTCACTTTCGACACTTTCACCCTGCGCGATGGTGCCCAAGTAGGGTTATGAGTTTTGAGGTTATAAGGTTATAAAGTAACCTTTGTGTGTTAGGCAAGGGGGTAGGAGGTTAGAGGGTTATTGGGTTAGAGGGTTAAAAGATTACCATTGCTTGCCTAATACACAAAGGTTACTTTATAACCTCATAACCCCCTAACCTTATCCCCCTCCCCCTTGCTTGCCCAAACACGCAAAGGTAACTTTATAACCTTATAACCTCAAAACTCAAAACTAAAAACTCATAACCTCAAAACCCCATGCCAAATAATAGCAACATAGCCAAGTCAAAGCTAAAAGGCGCGTTCACGCTGATAGGCACCGTCATTGTGGTGGTGCTGTTGTTGGTATACTTCTTGCCACGCGAAACCAAGTTCGGCTACGAGTATGAGCAAGGGCGCCCCTGGCGCTACAACTCACTGATAGCCACCTTCGACTTCCCCGTGTACAAAACCCCCGACGAGGTACAAGCCGAACGCGACAGCGCGCTCTCACAGTTTCAGCCCTTCTACACCGAAGACGTACAGATAGCGCAACGCCAGATAGCCGCCTTCGAAACAGCATGGCGCGCAGGCCGTTTTGGCGATGTGCCGGCCCACTGCCTCAACCATGTCGACAAAATGCTGCGTGGTGTCTACGAGGCCGGCATGGTGCCATCGGCCGACCTGTCGCAAATGGCCAAGGAACGCACACCCGGTGTGCGGGTGGTTGAGGGAACCGAGGCCGTGACGCGCCCCATTACCGAACTCTACTCCACCCGTTCGGCCTATGAGTATATAGTGTATGCCGACACCATAAACTTTCCGCGCGAGCTATTAGCCCGTTGCAACATCAACGAATATCTGTCGCCCAACCTCAGCATCGACAGTGCCAAAACCTCTGCCGTGCGCGAAGACCTGCTTGCCGCCGTGTCGCCAGCATCAGGCATGGTACAGAGCGGACAGCGCATCATCGACCGTGGCGAGATAATATCGGCCGAGCAGTACAAAATACTGCAATCATTCGAACGCGAAACCGTGCGCCGCAACGACCCCTCAAAGGGCATGTGGCAGGTAGTGACAGGCCAAGTAATATTTGTGCTCTGCGTCATAGTAGCCTTCGTGTTCTACCTGCGCCTGTTCCGCCGCGAATATCTGCGTTCGCCGCACAGCATACTGCTGCTGTCGTCGCTCATTGCCATATTCCCCCTCATCACCTATGCCATGGTCGACCAAAAGTTCCTCAACGTCTACATGGTGCCGTATGCCATGGTGCCCATATTTGTGCGCATATTCATGGACTCGCGCACAGCCTTCATGACCATGGTGTGCTCCGTCATACTCTCATCGTTAGCCCTCCACTCCAACTACGAGTTCGTAATAGTGCAATTCATGTCGGGCATGACCGCCATCTATGCCCTGCGCGACCTCACCGAGCGTTCGCAGCTGCTGCGTGTGGCCCTTGCCGTGTTTGTCACGAGCAGCGCCATCATGTTAGGCTACGACCTGTCGCAAGGCATCGAGTTCTCACACCTCGACCGCTCAATGTACGTGTACAATGCCGTTAACGGTGTGCTGCTGCTCTTTGCCTATCCGCTGCTTTACATGATTGAAAAGTTGTTCGGCTTCACCTCGAGCGTCACACTCGTCGAGCTGTCCAACACCAACAACAGCGTGTTGCGCCGCATGTCCAAGGTGGCACAAGGCACCTTTGTACACTCGTTGCAAGTGGCCAATCTGGCAGCCGAGGTAGCCGACAAAATAGGTGCCAAGCCCCAGCTCGTGCGTACCGGCGCCCTGTATCACGACATAGGCAAAATGCTCAACCCCGCCTTCTTTACCGAGAACCAGACAGGTGTCAACCCCCACGACGAGCTTACCGAGGAGCGTTCGGCACAAATCATCATCAGCCACGTCACCGAGGGTCTCAAACTGGCTGACAAGTACCACCTGCCCAAGGTCATACGCGACTTCATAAGCACCCACCACGGCCGCTCCCAAGTAAAGTACTTCTACATTCAGTGGAAGAACAAGCACCAGGGCGAGGAGCCCGACGCCAAGCTCTTTACCTATCCCGGCCCCAACCCCTTTACGCGTGAGCAAGCCATACTCATGATGTGCGATGCGGTAGAAGCCTCGTCGCGTTCGCTCAAAGAGTTTACTGAGGAAAGCATCAAAGAGTTGGTCAACCGCATCATCGACGGTCAGGTGCAGGCAGGCTATTTCCGCGAGTGCCCCATCACCTTCCGCGACATAGCCGATGCCAAGCGCGTGTTGGCCGAGAGCCTTAAAACCATCTACCACACCCGCATAGCCTACCCCGAGCTCAATGCCAAGCCCGCCGAGCCGGCACCACAGCCGCGCCGCGCCTATTTCTTCGGCCGCAGATAACATTCGGGGCTGCCGCATACACACACTGTTGACAGGTTGACAAGCACGCTTGCTTGCCAGCCTGTCAACTTTTATATATATAGCAGTCCAGTAAAACGCAATATGCGAACGTACTCAACCGCTCAACGTTACCACGCAACTCAAACTCTAATGGGGGCGACGCGTCTCGCGTCGGGGTAGAGAAAAGAGGAAAATATGAATTCTACTAAATAATAGCTGCATCTTTCCCCGACGCGAGACGCGTCGCCCCCATTAGTGCTTGCGTTAGTGCTTGAGTCGTGTGCTTGCGTTTAGTGCTTGCGTTTGGTGGTAGCGTTAGTGATAGCGTTTGATGCTTGGCTTAAGTCCTTTCGTTTACTCGTATCGATAACTGCTAGCCACTGATACAATATATCATTTTAACAAAACAAATTTAAAATAGTAATA
>ERZ1023843.79-NODE-79-length-19247-cov-7.660484_pt1 | contig 19247 bp, 14 predicted proteins | sample MGYA00380384_ERZ1023843 | MGnify/ENA primary metagenome ERZ1023843 (study PRJEB33179, sample SAMN07448989) | human gut metagenome | biome: Human-gut; feature: Human associated habitat; material: Faeces | host: Homo sapiens | place: India: Bhopal | collected...
CAAAATAAAAATTGATTATAGAGTTCCGGTTTGCTGTTTTTACGGTGTTTTGCTGTGCAAACGGCACCCATGCTTAACGATAAAGCCTCTTTTACAGTCCGATAGTGCCACTATCAGAGTGTAAAAGAGGCTTTATTGCATGATTACAGTGGCGGTATTGGAGGGTAAAAGTGGCTCTATGAAAACTCTATGATGCGTGTATTCATTGCACACTTCTTTCTTTATCTACATAATCGGCTGTGTGTCAATGTACTATCGCTGCACGCTCAAAACTCAAGAATTTCGCACCAAAGATTTTGTTGTGCGCTCAGCTGGGAGTATTGAGCGTTAGAAATGCAAATATTGTATTCGGCGGAACCGCACCACGTCCTTAAGCTCGTTATATCGGTCGAGCTTTATCTGCTGATTGATGACGTATCCCTTGATGAGGTATTGCTTGAGGACGGATTGTCTGTTAGTATATTCTGCGCTCTGCCCAGTCGCCGCGGTCCAGATTGCGGTAACCTATGGCTTCGGCTATGTGTTGCGACTGTACGTTTTCGGCTCCGGCGAGGTCGGCGATGGTGCGTGCCACTTTCAGGATGCGGTTATAGGCGCGGGCGGAGAGCGAGAACTTCTCCATGGCTGTGCGCAGGAGAGCGATGGACTGTTCGTCTGGTTCGGCAAAATGATGAATCATGCGCTCGGTCATCTGCGCGTTGCAGTGGATGCCGCGATATTCCTTGAAGCGTGCCGTCTGGATGTCGCGTGCCTTGATGACACGCTCACGGATGGCTGCGCTCGGTTCGCCCGGCTCTGACTTCGAGATGTCCTTGAACGGCACGGGCGTTATCTCGCACTGGATGTCAATGCGGTCGAGCAGCGGTCCTGATATCTTGTTCATGTAGCGCTGAATCTGCCCCGTGGAACAGCAGCAGTTGTGCGTAGGGTCGTTGAAGTAGCCGCACGGGCATGGATTCATGGAGGCGATGAACATGAAGGAGCAGGGGAACTCTACGGTGTACTTGGAGCGTGAGATGGTTATCTTGTGGTCTTCGAGCGGCTGGCGCAACACTTCGAGCGTCTTCTTGTTGAACTCGGGCAGTTCGTCTGCGAAGAGCACACCGTTGTGAGCCAGCGATATCTCTCCGGGTTGCGGATTGATGCCGCCGCCGACCAACGCCACTTCGCTGATGGTGTGGTGCGGAGCGCGGAACGGGCGCTGCGATATGAGCGATGTGCCGCGCTGCAGCTTGCCCGCCACGCTGTGTATCTGTGTGGTTTCGAGGCTTTCGGCGAGCGACAACGGGGGAAGGATGGAAGGCAGACGCTTCGCCATCATCGACTTGCCTGAACCCGGAGGGCCCACCATGATGAGGTTGTGTCCGCCCGCTGCTGCCACTTCCAGCGCGCGTCTGACACTCTCCTGACCACGCACGTCGGCAAAGTCGAGGTCGAAGCTGTACTGCTGCTCGTAGAATTCGCGCCGTGTATCGACGAATGTCGGCTCGTATTCTGCTGCACCCGTTATAAGCTTGATGACGTCCATGATGTTGTTCATGCCATACACCTCCAGATTGTTTACCACAGCCGCCTCGCGCTCGTTCTGCTTCGGCACAATCAGTCCTTTCAGTTTCTCCGCACTCGCCTTTATGGCTATCGGCAAAGCTCCCTTAATAGGTTGCAGCGTACCGTCCAGTCCCAGCTCGCCCACCATCATATATTGGTCGAGCGAGTTGCTGACAATGGCTCCGCTTGCCGCCAGTATGGCAATGGCAAGCGGCAGGTCGAAGGAGCTTCCCTCCTTCCGAAGGTCAGCTGGAGCAAGGTTTATAGTGATGTCGCCGTGCGGAAACTTATATCCGTTGAACTGTAGAGCGGATGCAATGCGGTCGCGACCCTCGCGTACGGCGGTGTCGCCCAGTCCGGTAAGGTGATACATGACGCCCGGCACGATGTTGACCTCCACTCTTACAGTGGTGACGTCAAGGCCGTTTACAGCAGCAGAATAAGTCTTTACGAGCATAATGGTTGGAAGGTTTAGAGGGTTAGTATATAAAGACAAAAGTAGCGGTTTTGGATGGATTGAACAAATAAAATGACAGAATATATAACCATAATAAATGAATAGCTGAATAAAAATCGCTATCTTTGCAAAAGACATATTATATATTTATCTATGAGTCCAAAATTTAAAGAGCAAAATGGATATGTGTTCAAGATCTATTCAAATGAGGAAGCCCGAATACATATTCATATAATAAAAGCTGAAAAGGAGGCTAAATATTGGCTTGAGCCAGATATAGAACTTGCTGAGAATTTTGGCTTTAATAGTAAAGAACTTAGTTTTATAGAGAAAATACTTACAGAATATGGAGACGACTTTAAGGTCAAGTTCACAAGACACATCGGTATGCGTCTTGATGATAAATGACAAGGGACTTATGATTTCTGTGCAGGGGCAGGATTATTTTCTGTCTTACAACCGTATTCCATGGATGCGTAATGCGAGTATTGCAGATGCATTGAATGTCCAGATGAGCGGAAGAAATGCTATAGAATGGCCTAATCTTGATGTGGATTTAGAGATTGAGAGTCTGAAACATCCCGAACGTTATCCTCTTTTAATCAAACGTAACGAATTGGACAGAATATAATATAGCAATGGAAGAAGATTTCGATATACGACAGGAGCAGGCTGCGAAAGGAGAGAAAGACTTCGAGAACGCCCTGCGTCCGCTGCGCTTCGGCGACTTCAGCGGACAGCAGAAGGTGGTGGAGAATCTTGAAGTGTTCGTGGAAGCTGCCAAGTATCGCGGCGAACCGCTTGACCACACGCTCCTGCACGGCCCTCCAGGACTGGGCAAGACCACGCTCAGCAACATCATTGCCAACGAGCTTGGCGTGGGATTTAAGATTACGAGCGGACCCGTGCTTGACAAGCCCGGCGACCTTGCCGGCATCCTTACGTCGCTCGAGCCGCGTGACGTGCTCTTCATTGACGAGATTCACCGCCTATCGCCCGTGGTGGAGGAATACCTCTACTCGGCGATGGAGGACTATCGCATTGACATCATGATTGACAAAGGACCGTCTGCACGCTCCATTCAGATTGACCTCAATCCCTTCACGCTCGTCGGTGCAACCACGCGAAGCGGACTGCTTACGGCGCCTTTGCGTGCACGTTTCGGCATCAATCTGCACCTTGAGTATTACGGACCGGAGACCTTGCAGCGCATCATCAAGCGCTCTTCTGCCATCATGAAGGTGCCCATCGACGACGATGCTGCCATTGAGATAGCCCGTCGCTCGCGCGGAACGCCCCGTATTGCCAACGCATTGCTGCGCCGCGTGCGCGACTTTGCCCAGGTGAAGGGCAACGGACGCATCGACCGTGACATCGCAAGGCTCTCGCTTTCGGCGCTCAACATCGACCAGTACGGACTGGACGAGATTGACAACAAGATCCTGCTCACCATCATCGACAAGTTTCGTGGCGGTCCCGTGGGCATCTCAACCATCGCTACAGCCATCGGCGAGGATACCGGCACCGTGGAGGAAGTCTACGAGCCGTACCTTATTATGGAGGGATTCATCAAGCGCACGCAGCGTGGACGTATGGTCACGCCGCTTGCATATCAGCATCTCGGACGACCGATGACAGGCTGCAACGCCGCCGAACCGACGCTCTTCGACTAAATCTCACACCTCATTATCACTACACCCTTATGGAACAACTCCTGCATTATATCTGGAAACATCGCATACTGCCTCTCCACGAGCTCCGCACTACGGACGGACGACTCGTGGAGATAATCGATCCCGGTCTGCATAACCATCACTCTGGTCCCGACTTCTTCAATGCCAAGATTCGGCTTGACGGCACGTTGTGGGTGGGCAACGTGGAGATACACGAGCGGTCTGCCGACTGGTTTCTGCACGGACACGACCAGGATCCGGCTTACAACAATGTGGTGCTGCATATTGCTTCTACGATAGACATGGACGTGACGACCGCCGACGGCAGCCGTCCGCCCCAGATGGAGCTGCAGGTTCCGCCGCATGTGATGCAGAATTATCAGCGCCTTCTGGCTGACGACCGCTATCCGCCGTGCCGCGACACCGTCATGCAGCTGCCTTCGCTTGTCGTCCATTCATGGATGAGTGCGCTCGGAGCCGAACGTCTCAGCAGCAAGTGTGATGCCATTGATCAGCGCGTAAAGGCTGCGGGCGGGTCGTGGGAGCAGGCGTTCTTCGCCACTATAGCCCGCGGATTCGGTTTCGGAGTCAACAGCGAAGCTTTTGAGCTGTGGGCTTCCGGCTTGCCGTTTATGCAGGTGGCGCACCATCGTGACGACCCGTTTCAGGTGGAAGCTCTCTTCCTTGGCTATGCAGGACTGCTTGACGACGACGCCATGAACGACAAGCAGCGTGCTTTGGCGCTTGCCGACCATTACTTCGTCCGTCTGCAACGCGAATGGAAATACCTTGCACATAAGTTTCATCTCGGCTCCATGACCCGCCATACGTGGCGCTTCATGCGTCTGCGTCCGCAGAACTTCCCTTACATCCGCCTTTCCCAGCTCGCTACGCTCTATTGTTCGCGGCGTGCCGACCTGAGCAACATAGTGGCTTGTACCACGCTTGACGACGTTCGCAAGGCGCTGCAGACCGAAGCTGGCGACTACTGGCGCACGCATTACACCTTCGGAAAGGAGAGCGCCGAGTCTGCCAAGCGTCTCTCGTCTTCTTCCATAGACGTCATAATCATCAATGCCGTGGTGTCGATGCTCCACGCCTACGGACGCCATCGTCAGGACGAACGGCTCATAGAGCGTGCCGCAGAGTTTCTCGAGGCTCTGCCCCCAGAGGATAACACTCACATCCGTCTATGGCGCGAGTGCGGCATTTCTGCCGATAACGCAGCCGACACGCAGTCGCTCATACAGCTCCACAACCGCTATTGCGAGCGCAAGGACTGCCTCAGATGCAGGTTCGGATATTACAGTATGAAGAGGATATGAGAGTTAGGAATTAGGAGTTAGGAATTAGGAGTTGTGGTCAATTTGACAATAAAGTAACGAAATAATAGAAAAAAGTGGATAGATATAGGCATAAATAAAAATAAAAAAGCTACTTTTGCATTATTACTAACAATCTAAACCACGACTATTATGAAAATCAAGTATCTCAAAGTGTCGGTGATGTTACTCGCCGCTACGTTACTCACCAGCTCGTGTGTAGGTTCGTTCTCGCTTTTCAACAGACTTGCGAAATGGAATACCCGTGCCACAGGTTCGAAGTTCCTCAACGAAATCATCTTTATCATCATCTCGCCCGCCTATGCTGTATGCTGCGTGGCAGACGCCCTTGTGCTCAATACCATAGAGTTCTGGTCGGGTAGCAATCCGATGGCACAGAACATCGGCAAGACTCAGAACGTCACCGGCAAGGACGGTCTCATCTATGCTGTCACAACATTAAAGGACGGTTACGAGGTGAAGAGTCCGAAGGGAGAAGTGGTGAAGTTCCTCTATGATCAAGAAACGGATTCGTGGTCGCAGGTGCAGAACGGCAAGAAGACCGAGATATTCCGCTTCAACGATGACGGCACCATCCAAGCCAACCTGCAGGACGGACGCCACATTACAGTAACTCCCGATGAGGCAGGTCTCTTCGAGGTGAACATGGCGCAGTACGGCGCATCTTTCTATGCAATGCGATAATTTCTTAGTTTGCCAACTATATTCGTTAATATATAATTAGGGTGTATCATGATTGAAGTAGCTTCAGTCTTGATACACCCTAATTTTTTCTTATTAGTCCAATCTTTTATCAGCCCAGCTTCTCTATTTCTTCTTTAGAAAGTCCGGTGTAAATGGCTATCTTGTCAACAGACTCTCCCATTCCGAGCATCATTTTAGCGAGGCGTTGTCTTTCTTCGTTAACACCTTGCGCTTTTCCTTGTTCTATTCCTTGTTCTATTCCTTGTTCTATTCCTTGTTCCAATCCAAGTCTCATTCCTTCATCGCGTGCATTACCGAGCACGTCGTTTTGTATCATCACGGCGTTGATATGCTCGTCATAGGCATAGCGTTCTGCGTCCGTCATCGAGTAGTATAGTAGTTTCTTTCTTGCTTCCTGCAGTCCGGGTGCGGTGGTGTCGTCTTTTATGATGCCATTCTTCAGATACGCCACCCATTCCTCGAGTGGTGTAACAGCCACCTTGTTAAATTCATTTACGCGCACGAGGATATACTCCGGGAAGATTTCCGAAGGACTTTTCTTCACGATGGTTCCTTTCTCTTTACTGCTCACCATCAGCTGGTCGTGTGTATGTACGCCGATAAACTTGTTTTGTCCGACGTACAGATAGTCAGCACCCTTTCCGAGGTCGAAATATAGAATGCTGATGGAGTAGACCTTCTTCACCTCCTTGTATGTATCTCCGAGATTTATATGCTCCGTGATGGCCTTTGCCACCCCGTAGAGTATTCGCTCTAAATAATAAAGCTCGCTCGTGTTCTGTACCTCCACGATTATAATCTCGCCCTTCGAGTTCTTCGCTTTGATATCCACGCGGTTGAACTTGTCGTCCTCAGCCTTCTGGTTGCCTTCGCTTTCGAGAATCTCCAGTATCTCCACCTTCTCGTTCAGGAACACGGTAAGAAATCCTTCGAGTACGTCGAAGTTTGCCTTTTGTCGTAGCAGACGTTTGATAGCCCAATCAAAGCGTATGTATTTATCATTCAGTGTACCCATATCTCATATATATGTTATGTTCAGAGTTTCTTCTGCAAACTTACATAAAATAGTTTAGAAAACATCCATATAATTCGTCTTTTTTGTGTAAGTTTGCATTCAGAAATACGACATAAGCCGTTAAAGCCTAATTGTTTAGCTAACACTATTACAAATCATTGAATAATTATTCTTATCATTTTTATTTATGACAAAAAAACATCTACACATGCTGCACTCTTCCGTTGTTGCCTTCGCCGTTGCGATGACAGCAGGAAATGCGCATGCAGCAATGTCCGTAAGCAAGCCGGGAATGGCTCCGCTGGACGCTAACGCCGCACGGACTGCCACAGCCAACTTCCTCAGTCCGTTGAAGGCAGCGGCACGCGCCGCATCGCGCGACCTTTGGGGCTATATGTATTATGCCAATGCCTGGCCGACGGCAAGCCAGGAGTACGGATTCATGGCATTTGATGCCGCAACAGCTTCCAACTTCCGCGACCTGCGTACAGAAGAGGAACGCAACATGCTTCCTAACGGTGGTTCTTCTCTCTATAACGGTAAGTATAATCTTATCAACTATAAGAAGAACGGCAATTCGCTCGTAATCACTCACTATTGCCTCGACACCGAGAGCAATTGGCACTCCGAGTTCGCCCCCGAGCAGGTGACGTCAATGTCGCTCCTTGCCACGGAGACCGCCACAAGCCAGCTGACGGGAAAGGTGTACGGACAGTTCTACACCAGCGACATGAGCAGCTTCGAGTTCGGCGTAATCGATTATGATAAGATGGAGCGCACCGCCATTGCGCCGTCCACACACAAGTATGTGGCTATGGGTGTCAGTTCAGAAGAGCGCGTTTATGCCGTTGCCACAGACGGATTCCTTTACGAGATAGACACCAAGACGGGCGAGGAGACCAAGATTGGTCCCACCGGAGTCTACGTAGCGCCTTCGTCAGAGAAGAGTTTCGGACAGAGTGGCGAGATTGATCAGGACGACGACACCTTCTATTGGGCTTCGTTCGACGCCAATAAGCACGGCGCTCTCTACACCGTCGACCTCAAGACCGGACTTGCCACACTTGTGGCAGACTTCCCTCACAACGAGCTGTTCTACGGTCTGGCAGTTCCAGAAGCCACTCCGGACGCAGCCGCACCTGCCGCACCTACCATCTCTGTAAGCTTTAACGGCGCTTCCACGACCGGACAGATATCCATCGTGACTCCTTCCAAGACATACGGCGGATCTGCACTTACGGGCAATGTGGACTACGTGGTTCACGCCGGCACACAGCAGGTTCTCAACGGAACGATGAAGGCAGGATCGACATCCTCGTATAACATCACCGTTCCAGAGGGTATTAACTACATCACCGTGACGCTCTCTAACGCCGCAGGCAAGAGCAAGAAGGCTTCCACGTCCGTATTCGTGGGCTACGACCAGCCCAAGCAGGTGTCGTTCGCACGTCTCAAGATTGACAAATCGACGGGCAAGTCCACCGTTACATGGGGAGCGCCCAACGGAACGCTCAACGGAGGCTATCTCGGAGCACTCAAGTATGACGTCGTTCGCTATCCTGACGGCACGACTGTAGCAAGCGGAACAAGCGCCACGACATTCTCTGAGACCTTTATAGACCGTCAGCTGCGCAATTACTACTACGGCATTACGCCCGTCAACGGTACGAAGCGCGGTGAGGAACGCCGCACGGCAGCCGTGCGTTTCGGCGACAACATCGAGCCTCCTTACCACGAATCGTTCGACACGGAGAACGACTTCGACCTCTATACCGTACTCGATGCCAACAGCGACAAATACACTTGGTCATGGCACGAGAAGAATATGTGCGCACAGTACGAGTCGACCGACGCAAAGAAGACAGCCGACGACTGGCTCTTCACTCCTCCCGTACAGCTTCAAGCCAATCATTCTTACACCGTTCGCTTCAAGGCACGCAACTCAATGTCGCTCTATGCAGAGTATGTTGAGGCCAAGTGGGGCAATGCGGCAACTGTGGCAGGAATGACCAACGTGGTGGCTCCTGAGACAAAGCTCACAGACAGCAACAACGCAAAGACGCTGGAGACAACGTTCAATGTCTCAAAAGACCAGATATTCTATCTCGGCATCCACGCCATCAGCAAGGCTGGAACCGGCAAGATCTTCGTTGACGATATAGAGATACTTGACAACGGCGTGCTCAACGGACCGGCTGCCGTGGAGGATTTCACCGTCACTCCAGACCCGAACGCAGCGCTCCGCTCCACCATTTCGTTCCGTCTCCCTGAGAAGAACGTGGCTGGCAACACCGTCGGCGCCATCACCAAGACCATCGTAACACGCGACGGACAGACCGTTAAGGAGTTCGGTGCTGGCAAGGCTGGTCAGACTCTAACGTGCGAGGATGCGTCGCCTGTAGCCGGATTCAACAACTACACCGTTACTGCATATACATCCGCAGGAGCCGGTACCCCTAAGATTGTTTCGCAGTACGTCGGTCTTGACGTTCCCGCTGTGCCCACCGGACTGAAGGTTAATGACAAGCAAAGCTCCGTAAACCTCACATGGGACAAGGCTTCGGCACGCGGCACCAACGGTGGCGCAGTCATTACGGACGACGTTCTGTTCAATGTTTACCGTGCTCGCTCCAACGGTGGCGTGACCAACCTGCAGCTCCTCGACTCGCCGAAGGACAATGCTTACAGCGACAACATCTCCACAACGGAGGGCGCTCAGCAGCTCCGTCTCTATGCTGTCTCTGCAAAGAACGACAAGGGAGAGAGCACACCGCTTCTCTCACCGGCTGTCATCACCGGCGCTGCTTACCAGCTCCCGTTCCGTTCAGGCTTCACCACAGAGGAAGGAGCACCGCTCTGGTGGTCGCTTACCGCTGACGAAGAGAACGGCTTGGGATTCCTCCAGAACACGCAGACATCGTCTGACGGCGACAACAACTGCCTCGCCTTCACGTCATACAAGAACGGAGGCACAGCCGATATCAGCTCAGGCAAGATTGCTCTCGGTGGCGTTGCAAAGCCCATTGTGACGTTCAATCACAGTGGAACAGCCGACAAGGACATCGTTCTCGACGTATATGCTTCCACACCCGACGGCACACAGACGCTCATCGGAACCGTTGACTACAACAATGTGTCTGGTAAGGCAGACGATTGGCACCGCACATCATTCAGCATTCCTGCTGCAATGGCGTCAGAGCCTTACGTCATCATCACCTTCAAGGCCACCGCTTCCCTCTACGGCATTCTCAAGTTGGACGACGTTTGCGTGCGCAATACTTACACCAACAACCTCTCCGTGGCTCTCTCTGCACCGTCCGAAATCCATCGCGGCGTGAAGACTCCGGTTAGCGTGACCGTTACCAACAGCGGCGAAAAGGCAGCTTCAGGTTACACCGTCACCCTGACTTCAGGCAACAAGGAGCTGTTCTCGCAGAAGGTAAGCGAGGCATTGCAGCCTCTTGCTGAGAAGACATTCAAGGCAGACATCGTCAGTCCGGTGACAAGCCGTTCTGAGAAGATGAATCTTAAGGCAACAGTAACGTACGACGCTGATGAATATAAGGCTGACAATACGGCTTACGCTGAGGCCAAGGTCATCGATTCCAACGTGCCGATGCCCGCATCGTTCAGCTCGTCAAAGGACGCTGCTGCCAACAAGCTCACCATGACATGGAGCACACCGAAGGCTGTCAACAAGCGCATGACCGAGGATTTCGAGGATTATGACAGCTGGACAGTCAATCAGTTCGGCGACTGGACCACTTACACCGGCAAGAAGGGTAACACCACTGGTGGCTGGTGGGCGTCTTATGGCATGCCTTTCCCGCACGAGGGCGAGAACTATACGTACATCGTATTCAATCCCGAGGCCATCCAGCCGGGCATCACTTCGCAGAACTCGTCCATCGCTCCCCGCAGTGGCGAGAAGTGCCTGATGTCTATGTATAGCTGTGATGGCAGAACATACTACGATACAGACGACTGGCTGATTTCTCCGATGCTTTCAGGTGAGGCACAGACCATTCTCTTCTGGGCCAACAACGCTCAGCCTGACATGATGAACATCCGCTATCCGCAGACCATAGAGGTGCTCTATTCGGACAAGACTGCCGACCATGCCGACTTCCAGAAGGTGTCTACGTTCACGCAGTCAGGCGGCAAGTGGAATTCGTTCACAGCCGAACTCCCCGACGGCGCCAACTACTTCGCCATCCGCTGCACCACAAAGGAGGCTGACGCATTCTGTCTGCTCCTTGACGACGTCTATTATTATGCCGGATTCGGCAAGCTGAAGGGATATAACGTATATCGCAACGACGAGCTTATAGCCACATTGCCAGCCGATGCCACATCCACAACCGTGACCTTCGACCCCAATGCTGAGGCTACACGTTACAGCGTTTCTGCCGTATACGCAGGTGGTGAGTCGACTGCAGCATACGACGACGCTTGCCAGACCGACATCCATAACGTCACCATCGACGCCCAGCATCCTGCCGATGTCTACACAGTGGACGGACGTATCGTACGCAAGAACGCCACATCACTCGCACAGCTCCCGAAGGGCATCTACGTAGTGAACGGCAAGAAGATTGTAAAGAAGTAAAAAAAGCAAATGCAAATATCGTACAGGCGGTAAAAACATGTTACAAAATAAAAATCGGTTTTAGAGATTTGTCTTGCCGTTTTTGTACGGTTTTGCTTCGCTGTTGACCCTATAATGTATAAGAAAAGCCTCTTTTCCGCTCCAATACAGCCACTATTGGAATGGAAAAGAGGCTTTTTTGTATGACAACAGAGGCTGTATTGTAGTGCAAAAGTGGCTCTATAGCGCCCCTATAATGCTTGTTTAGCTCCGTCATTCATTGCACATTTCTTTTCTTTACTGTATAACATGCTGTGCGTCAGTATGCTATAGCTGCACGCTCAAAACTCAAGAATTTCGCACAAGAGATTTCATAGTGCGCTGAACGAGGAGTATTGAGCGTTAGAAATGCAAATATATTCTATCTGATCATCATTCTTGTAAGGTTTTCCTCGCTGAAAGTCTCCCTTGCCACAGCCTGAATCTCCTCTGCCGTGAGCGTGTCAATGCGTTCGCAGAGCGCCGTCACGTCCTTCAACCAGCCGTAATGGAGGAATGTCTTGGCAAAGTCGAGCGCGAAAGCCTCCCTCGAATCACACGCAATGCCGATCTGTCCGCGTATCTGCTTCTTCGCAGCTCTCAGCACAGCGTTGCTCAACGGCTTCTCCATCACCTTGTCAAGCTCGCGGCGGACAAGGCGCAGACAGCGGTTGACGTTCTTCGGGTCGCAACCGAAGTAGACCGCCCACAGTCCTGTGTCAGAATAGCTCTGCGTCATGCTTTCCACCGTATAGACTAAGGCGTTCCTCTCTCGCAGCGATACGTTGAGCCTTGCCGTCATACCCGGTCCGCCGAGGATGTTGTTAAGGAAGTAGAGAGCTATGCGGCGTTTGTCCCTGATGCCGTACGAACGGGTGCCGAGCATCACGTGAGCGAGGTGCGTGTCCATGTGCTTCTCCAAGGTTTGCGCCACGTAGGGTGGGAGAGTGGCGCCCTCGGCAGCCTCCTTTATGCGTCGTTCCACGATGGGCAACACCGGTGCTGTGCCCGCCGGCAATGGGCAGGCACGCTCCAACAGCTTCACCAGTCGACTGAAGTCTACGTCGCCATACGCGAAGAACACGCAGTTCTCCGGGCGGTAATAACGCTCGGTGAAGCGCTTTGCGTCCGCCGTAGTGTAAGTTCGCAGCTGATCAGCCGACCCTAAAATGTTGTGTCCGAGGGGATGTCCTTTGTATATGGCGTTCTCGAAGAGGTCATAGACGAGTTCGGAAGGCGAGTCGTTATAGCTCTCTATCTCGTCGATTATCACCTCCACCTCCTTGTCAATCTCCGCTTGAGGATACGTACTGTTAAAGACGATGTCGGTAAGCAGGTCCACGGCACGGTCGATGTCGTCCTTAAGCACGGCGGCATGATAGACCGTCTCCTCCTTGTTGGTGAAGGCGTTGAGGTCGCCGCCCACACTCTCCAGATAGCCGAGAATCTTCATCGAGCCTCGTCGCTCGGTGCCCTTGAAGGTCATGTGTTCGCAGAAGTGCGCCATTCCCTCCTCCCGTCCCGCCATTTCGTCGCGCGTTCCGGCTGCCACGGCATACCCGCAGTAGACCACGGGTGAGCTGCTTGGAAGATGTATTACACGCAGACCAGACGCCAGCGTGTGTGTATTGTATTTCGTCATGCTGCAAAGTTACACTTTTCGGTAGACACCCGAGCAAGGGTTATGCAGTTTTATCAACTTTCATCTCTCAATTCTCAACTTGATTGTTGTTTGATGTTACGTATTTACCCATTTTTGGTCAATAAGTCATATTTAAGATATATTGTCTTATTAATGTCTAAAAACAGGAAACTTTAGTGTTCTAAAAAGTTTCGCAACCGCATTTTTTATATAACTTTGCGCCATCGACAACATGTAATTATTATTAAAATAGTATTAAGATGATGACACTAATAAGAAAGGCTGCCATTGCAGCCATCGCCTTATTGCTCATGCCGCTGACGGCAAGTGCAGACGGCAACTTCGTGCTTTTCAAGTACGGCAACTTCGACACATGGGTAACACGTCAGATACATGAGTCGGCTGTGATAGGCGGAAACAAGAAGACACTCTACGAGATTGGCCCCTCACGCGCCCTTACCGGCAACAATCCGTACACCAATCTCGGCGGTTCGCCGTGGGGAACCAGCAACGTCATGGCTAAGGTGATGGGCGTTGTGAAGACCAACAACTCCGTTTATCGCGACCATCACGGCTCGGGACATTGCGCCAAGATGATGACGCACATCGAGACTTGCCGCGTCCTTGGCATGATGAACATCAAGGTGTTGGCGGCTGGAAGCATATTCCTCGGCGACATGAAAGAGCCTATCACAGGAACGAAAGACGGCCCCAAGGCGCTCAACTTCGGCATTCCCTTCACGCATCGTCCCAAGGCGCTGCGCTATGACTATCGTGTTCAGGTGCCCGGAAACGCCAACCGCATAAAGCAGACTGGCTTCTCCAAGCCCACTACGGTGGCAGGAAAGGACTGCTGCATAACCGTGCTCTTCCTCCAGAAGCGCCACGAGGACGCCCATGGCAACATCACAGCCAAGCGTGTCGGAACGCTTGTCGTGAAGTATAGCAAGACCACGGGCAAGTGGATAGACGGTGCCACGTACGAAATACATTACGGCAACATCACGCACAAGCCTTTCTATGACGCTTCCACCATGGGACTGCGCTCCGTAGACTACGCCCGAAACTCCAAGGGCAAGAGCGTTCTTGTGAGAGAAACGGGCTGGGCTGACGCTGGCGAGACGCCCTCACACCTCGTATTGCAGTTCTCTTCCAGCCACGGCGGAGCCTATGTCGGCACCGTGGGCAACACCTTCTGGGTGGACAACGTAGGACTGGTGTATTAACTAAACTATTCTTTAGACAATGAAGCCAATCATACCCCTGCTTCTCTCCCTGCTTTTCCCAACGGGAATGTTGGCGCAGCAGAAAGACATATACGTCGACACTATGGCTACGGCAACGCCCATGACGCTTGCCGCAGCCGACACAGCCGTGCATGCACAGCCAGCTGCTGACCAGCTGCCGCAGAAGAAGCGCAGTCTGATGACTCGATTTCTCGACTATTTCAACGACGCCAACAAGGAGAAGAAGAACCGTCGGTTCGACTTCAGCATTATCGGCGGACCGCATTACAGCACGGACACCAAGCTTGGTATAGGTCTGGTGGCTGCCGGACTCTATCGTTCCAACCCGCAGGACACGCTGCAGCCGCCAAGCAACGTGTCGCTCTTCGGCGACGTGTCTAGCGTCGGATTCTATATGCTCGGCATCCGTGGCACGCATATCTTCCCCGGCGACAAGCAGCGCATCGACTACACCACTTACTTCTATTCCTTCCCGACCGACTTCTGGGGAATGGGATATGCCAACGGCGACAACGATGACAACTGCAGCGACATGAAACGATGGCAGGCGCAGATGAAGGCGAGCTGGCTGTTCCAGACCGCCGACCGGCTGTTTATAGGTCCGACGCTCTCCATCGACTACATCGAAGGCAGAAACATAGAGCGTCCCGAGCTGTTAGAAGGCCAGCGCACGAAGACGTTCAATCTGGGCGTGGGCGTGACGCTCCTCTACGATACGCGTGACAATCTCACGGCTCCCCATTCGGGAGTTTATCTCTCGCTTATGGAGTTGGCTCGTCCGCATTTCCTCGGCAATCATTATGCCTTCTCCACCACCGACCTCCGTGCAAGCGGATACATACCCGTGTGGAAGGGAGCGACTCTCGCTGCTGACTGCCGCGCCACCATCAACATCGGCAATCCTTCGTGGGGCATGATGGCTCTCCTCGGCAACAGCTATTCAATGCGAGGCTATTACGAGGGACGTTATCGTGACAAGAACAAGATAGAGGCCACCATCGAACTCCGTCAGCACGTATGGCGACGCAACGGCGTCGTGGCGTGGGCTGGAGCAGGTACGGTGTTTCCCAAGTTTGCAGACCTCAGAATGAAGCATGTCCTGCCCAACTTCGGTGTAGGCTATCGTTGGGAATTCAAGAAGAACGTGAATGTCCGACTCGACTACGGATTCGGAAAGCACGGACAGAAAGGATTCATATTCAATATCAACGAGGCTTTTTAGGGCTTTCAACTTTCAAATAGTATGACCAACTCTCACAATAACAGGCTCACGACCTTTCTCCGTCGTCTGCTTTCGCCCCGCTTTCTTTATTTCTATGCGGTGCTCTCCCTTGCCGTGCCCAACGTGGCGCTGTGCTTCACGGAGCGCATGCCGTTCATGGCTTGCCTTGCCAACGTGCTGCTGCCGTTGGGTGTTTACGGCGGGCTGATGGCGCTGTCGCGTAAGACGGGCTGCCAGGTGTGGCGCGTCTTTCTGCTTATCTTCTTCGCCGCCTTCCAGCTGGTGCTTATTTATCTTTACGGACGTGGAGTGATAGCCGTGGACATGTTCCTTAATCTTGTGACGTCCAATCCCGGCGAGATGCTCGAACTGCTTGACAATCTGGTGCCTGCCGTGGCTGGTGTTGTGGTGCTTTACGTGCCTCTTCTCATCCTTGCCTCCTTCTCATGGGCGCGTCATCTCAAGGCAGAGGCGGCGTTCTGCCGTGCTATGCGCCGTGCTGCGCTGTGGTGTATGGCGGCTGGAGCCGTGGTGGCAGGACTCTCTTACGTGATGTATCCGAAGGGTGAAGACCGTCCTTTCACATATCGTGCAGAAGACCACATGTTCCCCGTCAACGTGTTTTATAATCTCGGACTTGCCGTGGAGCAGAGCAGTCTGTCTGCCAACTATAAGGAACGCGTGGCCGACTTCCGCTTCGATGCCAAGTCAGACCATCCCGCCGACTCAGCCGAAGTGTACGTCCTCGTCATCGGCGAGACCGCACGTGCCGCCAACTTCCAGCTCTACGGCTATCACAGACCCACCAATCCGCTGCTTTCACGCACTGAAGGACTGACGGTTTTCTCGCATACCATGTCACAGTCGAACACCACTCACAAGAGTGTTCCGATGCTTCTCTCAGCCGCTTCCGCTGCCGACCATGATAGATTGTACGACGAGAAGAGCATCATTACGGCGTTCCGTGAGGCTGGATTCCACACCACGTTCGTCTGCAATCAGTTCCCCAACCATTCTTACATCGACTTCTTCGGCAGCCAAGCGGACGACTGTATCTTCATGCGTGAGGACGAGACGGAGGCATAGGAAGGTTCAGAGGATGTGGTGAAAGCCACGAGCGACGAGCAACTCCTTCCTTACGTGAAGCGTATTCTGGCAAAGAAGCGCACCAAGGAACTCATTGTGCTTCATACATACGGCTCGCACTTCAACTATCGCGACCGCTATCCGCAGAGCGAAGCCCGCTTCCTTCCCGACACTCCGACGGAGGCAAAGGCGAAGAATCGCCGCTCTCTTATAAACGCTTACGACAACACCATACTGCAGACCGACCGCCTTCTGGCTTCCATCATCGGTATGTTGCGTGATCGTGGTTGCGCTGCTGCAATGATTTACACCTCCGACCACGGCGAGAACATCTTCGACGACCAGCGCCTACGCTTCCTCCACGCCTCGCCCGTGCCCTCAGCTTACGACCTCAACGTGCCGCTTCTCGTATGGACATCGGAGCAGTACAGTCGTGACCACAGCGCCATAACAGCCGCCCTCCACGCCAATCGTGACAAGGACGTGGAGACCAGCGTAAGCCTTTTCCCCACCTTGATGTCGATGGCTGGCATATCATCGCCGCGCACCGTCGCTCTGACGCCGCGATCCCTGACAGATGCCAACTATAAAGCCCCGCGCCACCGCCTCTATCTTGACGACCATAACCGCGCCGTGACCCTGCGCCAGGCAGGAATGGATGAGTATGACTTCGAGAAGATGAAGGAATGGGGGATGGCGGACGGCGGTTGCCGTCCGAATTAGGAGTTTTGAATTAGGTTTTAGGAATTGTGCGCCAAGGCGCATTTTGAATTGATAGGTGCCCAGAACATGTGGAAAAGCAAACTTAGGAGGTACGGCTTGTATTGCTAATTACGGTATTTTCCTTGTGTTTTTATATGTTTTTCCGCTTATGGGCGCGTGCTATGCACAAATAAAAGGCTTTACATTAGGTTTTACGAGAACCAGTTCTCGTAAAACCTAATGTAAAGCCTTTTATTTAAATCAGATAGGATTTGCGCTAATAAATTCCTGTTTCCGCGTCTGAGCGCAATGCTAAGCTTACCGCATTATTCAGCCAGTTTCTTCGCTATTTCCTTGCCGAGCTGCTCGCATTGCTGGCGAGTTTCCTCGCTGAGGCTCTGCTTTATCTCTACGGTGTTGCCCACGAGCTCGAGCTTCAGCTTCTCTTCGTTGTATGCGAGAATCTTCTTAACGGTCTGACCTGCCCATGTGAACGATCCGAAGACGGAGAGGAAGCGGTCCTTGAGGTTGCGTCCGGCAAGCTCGGAGAGCAATGATGCCATCGGCGGATAAATCTCGTTGTTGTATGTGGGTGCGCCGAGGGCTATGGCCTTGTAGCGGAAGATGTCGCGGATGATGAACGAGTGGTTCTCGCGCGATACGTCGTGCATGACGATGTTCTTGACGCCAGCCTCACTTGCGGCTGCTGCAATCATCTCTGCCGCACGCTCCGTGTTGCCGTACATCGAACCGTAGCAGACCACCAAACCGTTCTCAGCCTCGTAACGGCTCATGCTGTCATACATGCTTACCACGCGCTCGATGTGCTTATGCCATACCGGACCGTGTGTGGAGCAGATATAGTCGAGCTTCACGCCGGCGAGCTTCTTCAGCGCCTGCTGCACCTGCACACCGTACTTGCCAACGATGTTAGAGTAATAGCGGCGCATCTCGTCCCAGAAGATGTCGCAGCACATGTCCTCGTCAATCACAGCACCCGAGAGAGCGCCGAAGCATCCGAAAGCATCGCCAGAGAAGAGGGTGGCGGCTGTGGTGTCGAGCGTCACCATTGTTTCGGGCCAATGCACCATCGGCACCATCGTGAACGCCAGCTCGTGATGTCCCAGCGAGAGCGTATCGCCCTGCTTCACCTCGAGGATGTCGCCCTTGTTGCCCACGCCATAATAGCCGCTGAGCATGTTGAAGGTCTTCTTGTTGCCCACGATTACAGCGTCGGGATAATACTTCTTGATGAGAGCGATGCTGCCGGTGTGGTCAGGCTCCACGTGGTTCACGATGATATAGTCAATCTGACGGTCGCCGATGACGCGGCGGATGTTGTCGAGGAATTGCGGGAAGAAGTCCACCTCCACGGTGTCGACAAGCGCAATCTTGTCGTCAAGGATTATATACGAGTTGTAGCTCACGCCGTAAGGCAGAGGCCAGAGACCCTCGAAGAGAGTCTTGTGACGGTCATTGACGCCAACGTAATGGATGGACGAAGTGATTTCTGTCTTCATTGTTGATATGTTTTGGGTTGTTTAAATAGTTGTGTCATTTATTTATTCTGCAGCTGCTGACCGAATTCCTTTGAGATATAGTTGAAGATATCCTTGCAGCAGTCGGCAGAGAAAGCCGTGGCTGTGGCGATGAGCTTGTCCCATACCTCCTCGGAAAGTCCCTGCTCCACGTCGTCGCGCGTCACGCCGTACTTTATCATACCGTAGATGAATCCCGCATTGAAGTTGTCGCCGGCTCCGATGGTGCTCACCGTCTCGGTCTTGGGCATGGCATACTCCTTGTGGAAGCCGTTGTTGGAGAATACGCTTACGGGATTTGGTCCGTCGGTATAGATGAATCGCTTGCAGTAGAACGATGTCTCGGCACGATAGACGCGCTCAGCCGAGTCCTTCTTATAGAGCATCTCTCTTATACACATCTGACGCTGCCGACGAAAAGAGAGGTGTAGATCGCGGTGGT